>ULJH01083603.1_pt1 | contig 58502 bp, 52 predicted proteins | sample 1950781 | NCBI WGS metagenome assembly ULJH01 (sample SAMEA4835462, study PRJEB28245) | human gut metagenome | biome: gut microbiome; material: fecal sample | place: Denmark | collected 2008 | reverse complement strand
GAGCGTCAGGTGGGCAAACCCCAAGAAATCTATCGAAACCCCAATTGTCTTTTCGTGGCCAAATTCCTAGGAACCCCTCCGATCAACGTCTTTGAAGGCAAAATTAAAAATCGCGCCCTTTATATCGGCGAAGAAAAAATCTTCAGCGATTTAGACATCGAAGACCAGGAAGTGGATGTTGGCATCCGTCCCGAAGGTTTTAAGATGCTTGATGAAATCCCCGAAGAAGAAAAAGTCCTGACATTAGATATTGAGCAGGTCATTACCCAAGGGCGGGATTTGACCTTAGTTTGCCATAGTGATTTTGCCGAGCAGGAAACTTTAAAACTCATCGTCGATAGCGATTTAGACGCCAAAGAAGGAAAGGAAAAATTCGGCTTGCGCCGCAACAAGGTTTATCTTTTTGAGAAAAATAGCGGGAAACGTATTCCTTTTTAAGCCCCATGGACAAAGATAAAAAGAACAATTGGAAAGCTTGGCTTTATCTAGCCCCCGTCTTGATTTTGATGGCGATTTTCACGTTCTTTCCGATTGTTAGCACGATCATTTCATCCTTCCTAAAGGACTACAACAACGTAACCGGAGAATCCGCTGGCTTTAGTTTTTATAACTACGCTTATTTATTCGGTTTAGCGGAAAAATACGAGGGAACGGGGGTCTATTTCACCGAATTCTTCTCCCTCAAGCCCGGAACCCACAGCGCATTCTGGAACACGATGTTCATCACTTTCGTCACGGTTCCAATCTCCGTTGTTTTGGCCCTTGTCATCTCCTTGGCCATTCATTCCATCAAGCCGCTTAAGAAATTTTTCCAAACCGTCTTCTTCATGCCTTACGTTACCAACGTCATCGCCGTTGGAATGGTCTTCGCCCTCCTTTTCAACCAAAATGGAGTTTGGAATCGCATCTTTCGTTTGACCATCAATTGGTTGGCCCCGAATTTTGCCACGTGGGGGAGCGCGATGTTCGTCCTTTGCCTTTATATCATTTGGACCGCATTGCCTTATAAGATTTTGATTTTCTTGTCCGGCCTAGAAGGCATTGACCGTCAATATTACGATGCAGCCCGAATCGATGGGGTCGGAAAAGTGAGAACAGCTTGGAAGATCACGGTTCCGCTTCTTTCTCCTCAAATCCTTTATATCACCGTCACGAGTTTCATCACGGCATTCAAGGAATATGGATCCGTGGTCGGCTTATTGAACCGCAGTTATTCTTCGAACCCCGCCAAAAACGACATGTATACCGTCGTTTATTGGATTTACGACCAAATGAAAAAAGCTCAGTGGAACACCACTTCTCAAATCGCTTCGGCAGCCGCGGTCATTCTTCTTGTTGTTATTTTGCTTTTCACGCTCCTTGAACTTTGGATTTCGAAAAAGAAGGTGGTGTATCGATGAAACAAGCTCGCATTGAAACCACCCTCGTCTTGGTTGGTCCCGGACAAAAAGAGGCGAGGCGTCATTCCGTCATGACGGAAGAAGAAAAGAAAAACGCCTACAACAAAACCGTCCGCAACCAAAAAATCAAAAAGGCCGTATTTTTAACGCTCGTCTATCTTTTCTTGGGCATAGCCGCCCTCATCGTTTTATTCCCGTTCTATTACATGATCGCCGCAAGCTTCATGACGCAGGACCAAATCGACAAAGGGGCTTTCTATGTGCCTTTGTCTTCCCTCCTGGAACAAGCTTCCTATAACTATTCCAACACTTTGGAACGCCTGGACTTCTTCTCTCACGTCGGGACCACTTTGCTCGTAGCCTTCTCCACGACGATTCTTCAACTTTTAACCACGATTCTAGCAGCCTATGCTTTTGCCCGTCTGGAATTCCGTGGTAGAGATGTTTTGTTCCTTTTCTTCTTGGCGACCATGATGGTTCCCGGGGAACTGCTTGCCGTCGCCAATTACACGACGATGTCCAACCTAGGACTCATTGGACGAAACCAAACCTACCAGCAAGCCATCCTCGTCATGATTCTTCCGCTTATTTCCTCTTCTTTCTTCATTTATTTGCTCCGTCAAAACTTCAAGCAAATCCCCGATGAACTTTATTTAGCAGCGAAGGTCGATGGCAAGAGCGATTGGAGTTTCTTGTGGAGGGTGATTATGCCTCTAGCCTCCCCCACTTTAATTACCATCACCATCTTGTCCTTCATCAGTTCATGGAATAGCTATGTTTGGCCAAGCCGTGCGGTCAATAAAAACGAATATCAAGTCATCTCCGTCATCATCCGCACCGGCGCCTTGGAAGCAGACGGCCCGTTGGGAACCAAAATCAACATGGATGCCTGGCAAATGGCCGCTTCCGTGTTAACGGTTGTCCCTTTGTTACTTTTGTTCATCCTCTTCCGTAAATACATCATGTCTGGCAAAGGACGTGCTGGTATCAAAGGCTAAAATCCCAAGATGAAACCGCTTTCACTTTTCCTTATATTTTGATGGGTCATACCCGAAAAAGGCGGTGTATAGCCCCTTTTTAAATTCAAAACGAAAATATTGGACAAATTTCAAGCAATAACCCTAAAGGGTTTCCCGTTTTCATCGGTATTTTTTGATATAATGGAGTGTCGTTAAATGATGATAAAGGAGAAATGAAGCATCATGAAAATTGGACAAAAAGCCAGCACGCTTGCGTTGACTCTTCTAGCAGCAGCGTCTTTAATCGCGTGTGGCAACACTCAAGGTGGAGATAGCACCGGCAGCGCTGGAACAAGCACCGACTCTGTCAACACCGACCCCGTCACCGTTGAATGGTGGGTTCCCTATGCGGAAACCGATCGCACCATGACCTACGTCAAAGATGTTGCGGCAGCCTATCACGCGGCCCACGAAAACGTCACCATCAACATCACTTCTAAAGGCGGCTACACCAACGATTACGGCGGAGCTGCAAAAGCCGTTTCCGATGCTTTGACCGGTGGTAACACCCCGACCATGACCACGACCTATGGCACCTATGTCGCCGCTTGGAGAGCCGCTGCTCCCGAAGCCGTCGCCGACGTCACCGCCCATGGCCAAGCGTTAGAAAAAGACGCGGATTTCAATAAGCAATATCTTGCCGTTGAAAAACAACAATATGGCGACAAGTATTATTCGCTCCCCTATTCCAAATCCGGTGAAGTCACCCAATATAACAAAGAGCTCTTTGCCGCGGTTGGAACCGATATCCCGGGACGCCCTGCTGAAGCAGATCCGAATCTCAGCGCCCCCGCTTATCCTGCTTTGCCGGCCGCTACCACCAAGAAAGCTTATGACGCCAGCAAGCTCAGCACCATGGATGGCATGATGGAAATCGCCCGTCAAATCAAGGCCGACTATCCAAGCATCCCCTGGGGACAACGTTACACGTCGGACGATAAGTCTACAGGCTACGTTTCCACCAACGGATATCTCAAAGCCGTCCCTGTCATCTACGAAGACCCGACGAACCTCTTCATCTCGATGCTCAAATCCCAAAACATCCAAGATATTGATTTGAATGGAAAAGGCCTCGGGCTCACCCCGTTCCTTACCTCCGACAAAGCCAAAGCCACGGCCATTCAATTGAAGAAATGGTCCAACGAAGGCTTGATTGCCACGAAGAATCAGCTCCCAATCCGCAACAACCATGGCGGACGCGCTTATCCTTCCACCTATGTTGGTAACCAAACCGCGGCCATCATGATCACTTCTACCGCGAACGGACCCTACGATGCCGTCGAAGGCTTCTCCATGGGCTTCCACGCTGTTCCGAAGTGGAACGAAGCCTCGGAGCTCCGTGTCGTTTCTCAAGGACCTTCCATCGCCTTCTTCAACCACACGAACAAGAATGAATTGAAAGCCGCTTTGGATTTCTACGATTTCCTCACCAATGGCGTCAATAGCGCGACCCTTGCCAAGCAAACCTACTACTTCCCGACCCGCACTTCCTCTCTCGAAGACGAAGTCCTCAAAGCTGGCGTGGAACAAGCTTCCAAAGGCGTTACCTATACCGACACCATCGACACCAAGAAATCCTGCTACCTCGGCGAAATTCTTAACAGCAACAAAGAATTGACCGAAGGCGCGAACTACTACATGTCCCCGGTCAACGAGCTCTCGGCCAACATCCGCAGTGCTTGTGGCAACATCGTCACCAAATTGTTCGATGATCAAGCCGCTACGACCGACGAAGCGATCGCCGCTCTTGTGAACACGGTATTTGACGAAGCCAAGTCTACGATATACGCTTAAGGCATGTCTGCCCAAAAGCCTATCAGCACAACTAAAAAAGAAGGGGGAGTTCATCTCCCTTCTTTCTCTTTAGAAGAAATGCAAAAACGTCAGGAACTTAACGATAAAATCACCCATGATGATGTTGCACGTTCCCATACGCTTGCATGGATCATCATCGGAGGCATTGCCCTAATCGTTGGTTTTGCCTTCCTTTATATCAGTTTCAAATACGATTCGACCGGCAATAAAGCCTTCCGCCCCAAAAGCATGGAATTCATCGTTTCGTGCATCAGCCTGTCTTTTGGCCTTTTTGGCGTGATTTATGGAACGGTTCGAACGATTTTACTCAGTCTACGAATTCGCAAGGCAAAACGCGAATTAGAGGCTTTTTGACGTATCCACGTAATCGGGGAAGAACGAATAATCGAACTGATAGTTCACCAATGTCTTCGTTTGCATTTTACGAACGAAGCCATTTTTCTTGTTCGTGCGAACTAGCAAACCCGTTGTTTTGTAGCTATCAATGAACCGCGACGCCGCGTAAGAAGTTCGCACCTCAAAGGAGAAATTCTCCGTTTCCAAAAGGGGATAGGAATAGGCGGAATTCTTCTTTCCATTCACCTGACCAAATAAAGCCTCTTCCTTGAATTCGTCTTGTTTCGTGGAATAAAGAAGTCCAGGTTGACCAGCTTTGCTGCTACGGAGCCAAACCGCGTTTTGTTCCAAGACCTCGCCCCCATCGCCAAATTCAAAGCCGGTTGGAAGTTCTCTTTTCCAACTAGAATCGTCCCATTTTCCTAAATGAGTCCGTCCCTCTTCTTGAAAGGCATAATAGGAAGAAAGGAATTCATCCTCCCATCCAACATAGGAAAGGCAGGAGTCCTCCTTCATAAACCCATTTTGATAAGCAAGAGGTTGCACGGACTTCCCTTCATAGGAAATAGTTTTCGGCTTTTTCTCGGAGTTTATATCAAAGACGTATAGTTTTTCTAGACTAGGCGCATAAAAAGCAGGGGAGGCATCGGGATCGCTCCAACGGATAAAGCGTCCGTTCGTGGCATAGGCGGATGTTTCCGTCTTCGGAAGCGTGCATAACTCTTCTCCCGCATAAGAATAAAAGGCGAATTTGTTGCTTTGAATCATGCCTTCTTCATCCCGCTCATAACTCAAAGCAATATAACCGGTGGAATTCGCGTATTGGAGAGCTCCTTCATAATGGGGAACCGTGGAATCGGAAACGCGATAAAAGTCTTCGTTAGACACCAAAAAGGTTTCCTTTCCAAAGACTGCGAATCGGGCTTCCATCATCACGGGGAGTTCTTGAATCAGTTTCACCTCGGAGGTTTCGTAAGAATAGGAAAATAGCACCGCATGGTCCATGTAGTAACAATATCCATACAATCCTTTGTTTTGGTTATTGACGACAATGGTATTTTTTATAGAAAAGAAACGGCTTTGCGTCTCGATAGGCAAATCAGCATAACCAGGAAGGTAGATGGACTCAAGAAGCTTCTTTCTGTTGCCTCCATCGCTTTGCATGGATTCCAAGCCGTAATAAAAGACGTATCCTTCTGGCCCACCTTGCATGAGTTCCGACCCATAAACGTCAAAGCAGGAACCTAGTAAGACCGGCAAAGTCGACAATAAGACGATGCTCCTTCTTTTCATGGTTTTTCTCTCAAAGAATTCAGTATTGGCATTTCTAGATTAATCGATATTGGGATTTGGTCAACAAGTATCGCTAATTAGTAAAGGCGGTTTCTACAAAAAACAGGGCTTCTCGCCCCATCTTTTGTGTTACTTATTTTCCTTTTCTTCTTTCGCTGGAACAGGCTTTTCATCGAGGAAGCCGTCATCGTGCGGGTCTTGAGGTTCTTTTTCCTCTTCCGCTTCTTTCGCCTCTTCGGGAATTTCTTCCACGCCATCCATTTTCATCATGGCTTGGATTTCGGGATTCTTCAAATCCTCTTCTTCCATCGAAGTATCGAATTCTTCGTCAGCATCTTTTTCTTGTTTCAACTTTGCATCATGGGCATCCGCTTCTTCCGGGGTCATGATTCCGCCATTTTTGGCTTCGAATTCATCGAAGGAATCGATTTTCTCCGCGTCTCTTCTCGCTTTGCCAATCGTCGAGGAATCCAAAATTCCCATCGAGGGATCCATATCCGCGAGAACGGAACGACGTCCATTGACGTAAGAAGGCCCTTTTTCTTCTTTTTTGTTCGTTTCTTCTAGAATCGCCGCGGCGATTTTATCTTGGTGAGTCGAGCAGTATTCCTCTTCTTTTGCCTTGTCCTCGAACAGCATCGGGGTCAATTTATCATCGACGACAATCGTAGAGGAAAGTTTCCCATGGACCGATTGTTGGCTCTTTTGGAACAGCAAAACAATGAAATCGATCAAGAAAACAAAACCCCATAGCATATAGTTGATTTGGCTATTGAAGGGGAGGAGCAATAAGCAGAATGGCAAGAAGACCAAGCCGGCATGCAAAGCAATCTTGCCCTTGTTGGCTTTATAACCATCTTTCCCCGCGACGGAGATACGAACTGCCAATTTGCCAAGCGTTTTGCCGTTTTTAAGGAACAAAGGCAGCAAGAAAAAGAAAATGAACGGAGGGATAATGCTAGAAGGAATCGTCGCTACATAGCTTGCTTTCCTTCCGATTTCATTGAGGCGGAGGGCTTCTGGTTGCTGCACGAAATCGCTGCAGGCTTTCGTGTATAGCGCGTTGCGGATCGTTTCGCTAGTTCCCGAGGCGCTATTTTGAACCGCGGAAGAGGAATTTTTGGACGTAGGAGCAAAACCGCAGACATAATTGAAGATATCGATCTTAGCCGCGGTGCGTTTCTGCGCATCCTCATCACTCACCTTTGCTTGGTATTCCGCGTTCAAAACGGGTTTCGACGTGTAATTCGGGGTACCATCTTCTTTTAAAGGATAGGTGAAATAGGCGTTCTTCTTCTCCGCGTTTCCTTCTTCAATGGAAAAGACATTGCTATAAACGTATTTGCCAACGGCTTCGCGGTATTCTTCGATATTTTCCGAAGAGACTTCCAGGGCTTTGGCGATGTCTTCGCGGGTAGCGCCTTGTTTATCCACCAAATCGCGGTAGGTGAAATTGGTGGTTTCCGAATTCGTTTTGCCGCAGAGGTCGTAATAATAGGTCCAAACCTTATCCACATAGGTTTCGTATTGGGAATAATACTCTTCTCCGGAACCTTCGAATGTAAACGTCGTTAACGTCCCTTCTTTTTCTTGGTAAAGGCCACTTTCAACGGCAAGGGCAAAATAGGAGGATTTGGCCTCGTTATAGCCCATATTGGGGGCGATCACCATCAAACCCAATGTATATTTGAGCGTTAATCCAATCGCTATGGTGGCTAATAAGTCAATGGCAAAGGCGCCTAATTCTTTGCCGTAGCTGGCTACATGGACATAGCCGGGTAATTTCGTATTTTCGTTTGTGCTGTTCATAACAGGCATAGTCTACAGCAAGCGGGCTAAAAGGGAAGAAACAACGCATAAGAAAACGCAAAAAGCCACCCGATTTCTCGAGTGGCTTGATGTTCATGCGCAGTTAGCGCGAAACTCAGTGAAGAATTTCGGCAACGGTGCCAGCGCCGACGGTGCGGCCACCTTCACGGATGGAGAACTTGGTTCCCTGTTCCATGGCGATGGGGTGGATGAGGTCGACGGTGAAGGTGACGTGGTCACCCGGCATAACCATATCGGTGCCGGCCGGGAGTTCGATGCTTCCGGTGATGTCGGTCGTACGGAAGAAGAACTGCGGACGATAGCCGTTAAGGAAGTGGGTGTGACGGCCACCTTCCTCTTTGGTGAGGATGTAGGTCGTCGCGGTGAACTTGTCGTGCGGGACGATGGAGCCCGGTTTGGCAAGGACTTGGCCACGTTCGACTTGCTCACGGGTGATACCACGGAGAAGCGCGCCGACGTTGTCGCCGCCCTGGGCGAAGTCCAAGGTCTTGCGGAACATTTCAAGACCGGTAACGACGGTGCTTTGGGTCGGTTTGATACCGATGATTTCAGCAGGGTCGTTGATGTTGATGCGGCCACGTTCGACACGGCCAGTGACGACGGTGCCACGGCCAGAGATGGTCATGACGTCTTCGATCGGGAGAAGGAAGGGCTTGGCATCATCGTGGACAGGATCCGGGATGTAGGTGTCAAGGGCGTCGAGAAGCTCAAGGATGGGCTTGCAGGCGGGATCGTCGATGGACTTGGCGTTGCAGGCTTGGAGAGCGGAGCCACGGATAACCGGGGTTTCGTCGCCAGGGAAGTTGTATTTGTTGAGAAGGTCGCGAACGTCCATTTCAACGAGGTCGATGAGTTCGGGGTCATCGACTTGGTCGCACTTGTTGAGGAAGACGATGATGTAAGGAACGCCGACTTGACGGGCAAGAAGGACGTGTTCCTTGGTCTGAGGCATAACGCCATCGGTAGCCGCAACGACGAGGATAGCAGCATCCATCTGGGCGGCGCCGGTGATCATGTTCTTGATGTAGTCAGCGTGCCCCGGGCAGTCGACGTGCGCATAGTGACGCTTCTCGGTTTCGTATTCGACGTGGGCAGAGTTGATCGTGATACCACGAGCGCGCTCTTCCGGAGTGGCGTCGATGTTGGCGTACGCCATGTCTTTGGCGAGTCCTTTGAAAGAAAGGACGTGGGTGATGGCCGAGGTAAGGGTGGTCTTACCGTGGTCGACGTGGCCGATGGTACCAACGTTGAGGTGGACGCGGTCACGGTTGAATTTTTCTTTTGCCATTTAAATTTCCTCCAATAATGGTTAGCAAATTGGCTTGTTAATGATAGAGCAAGGAGTTGATTTTCGCAATACAAGCACGTTGCGAAATTAGCGGTTGCTCATGGACGATTTCTTCACGATTTCGTCTTGGACGAACCGCGGGACTTCGCCGTAGTGGGAGAAGGTCATCTGGAAGTTTCCACGACCTTGGGTAATGGAACGGAGATCGGTGACATAACCGAACATTTCGGCTAGCGGGATCTCGGCGTCGATTTCCTTCGCGTTACCGCGCTGGATTTCGCCCGTCATATTACCGCGGCGGCGAGCAACGTCGCCGATGATGTCTCCGTAATATTGTTCCGGAGCGGTGATCTCAACCTTCATGATCGGCTCAAGGATGACCGGATCGCACTTCTTCGCAGCTTCTTTGAGAGCCAAGGAAGCGGCGACTTTGTAAGCGGCTTCGGACGAGTCGACATCGTGGTAAGATCCATCGTAGAGCGTCGCCTTGATATCGATGGCTTCGTAGCCGGCGATGAGACCGCGCTGCATCGCATCGATAAGGCCTTGTTGCGTCGGCTTGATGAATTCCTTCGGAATCGCACCACCGACAATGGCGTCGACGAACTCGAATCCTTTGCCAGGGTTCGGTTCGAAACGAATCCAAACGTCACCGTATTGACCGTGACCACCGGACTGCTTGACATAGCGTCCTTGGGTTTCGGCCGATTTGCGGATCGTTTCGCGGTAGTTGACCTGCGGAGCGCCGACGTTGACGGAAACGTTGAATTCACGACGGAGACGGTCCACCAAGACATCGAGCTGAACTTCGCCGATACCAGCGATGATCGTTTGACCGCTATCTTCGTCCGTGTGGACGCGGAAGGTCGGATCTTCTTCAGCGAGCTTGATAAGAGCAGCAGACATCTTCTCTTGGTCGGCTTTGGTCTTCGGTTCGACCGCTTCTTCCAAAACCGGTTCGGGGAAGTCGAGTTTTTCAAGGATGACATCTTCGTCGATGTCGCAGAGGGTGTCACCAGTGGTCGTGGATTTCAAACCAACGATAGCACCGATTTCACCAGCGTGGAGTTGTTCTACTTCTTGACGGTGGTTCGCGTGCATCAAGACAACACGGGCGATACGTTCTTTGGTTCCGTTGGAACTATTGAGAACGTAGGATCCACTCTTCAAAACGCCTTGGTAGACGCGGACATAAGCGAGACGTCCGATGAACGGGTCGGTCGCGATCTTGAAGGCGAGGCCGACGAACGGTTTGTTGTCGGTAGCTTCGCAGACATAGGGTTCACCGTTCTTGGTTCCCTTTTCGCCCGGAATATCGAGCGGAGAGGGGAGGTAAGCGACAACCGCGTCAAGGAGCGGTTGAATGCATTTGTTCTTGTAAGCCGTGCCGCAGAGAACGGGGAAGAACTTAACGGTCAAGACCGCCTTACGGATGGTCTTCTTGATCAATTCTTCGTCCGGCTCTTCTCCTTCGAGGACCATCATCATGAGGTCATCGTCGAAGGCAGCGAGCTTTTCGAGCAATTCGGCACGATAGCCGAGGGCTTTTTCTTTGAGTTCTTCCGGGCAATCGGTGATCGTCGGAGCGTCATCCTTATCGCTATCGTAGATATAAGCCTTCATCGTGACGAGGTCGACGCAGCCTTTGAAGTTGCCTTCACGGCCAATCGGGCACTGAATCGGAGCGGCGTTGACGCCGAGAAGATTCTTAAGGGTGTCCAAGCAAACGTCGAAGTCGGCACCGGTAGCGTCCATCTTGTTGCAGAAGACGATACGCGGAACGTTGAATTTATCGGCTTGGCGCCAAACGGTTTCGGTTTGGGGCTCGACACCATTTTTGGAGTCGAGGACCGTCACCGCGCCGTCGAGGACGCGGAGGGAGCGTTCAACTTCAACGGTGAAGTCGACGTGCCCCGGAGTGTCGATGATATTGAAGCGGTGGCCTTTCCAGAAGCAGGTCGTGGCAGACGAGGTGATCGTGATACCACGTTCTTGTTCTTGGACCATCCAGTCCATGGTGGCAGTGCCTTCATGGACTTCGCCGATCTTGTGGGTACGGCCAGTGTAATAAAGAATGCGCTCGGTCGTCGTGGTTTTGCCCGCGTCGATGTGAGCCATAATCCCGATGTTACGGACATGCGGGAGATCGTAAACTGCGGTCTCCTTGATTTCGTTTTCGTTTTCAGCCATTGGGATGCTCCTTCAATTACCAGCGGAAATGCGCGTAAGCTTTGTTGGCTTCGGCCATCTTGTGGACGTCCTGCTTCTTCTTGATGGAAGCGCCGGTGCCATTGGCCGCGTCAATGATTTCATTGGCGAGCTTGTCTTCCATGGTCTTTTCGCCACGGAGACGGGCATAGCTGACGAGCCAGCGGAGGCCGAGGGTTTGCTTGCGTTCAGGCGAAACTTCGACTGGAACCTGGTAGTTGGCAGCACCAATGCGGCGAACTTTGAGTTCGACTTCCGGCATGATGTTGTTGATGGCGGTCGCAAAGACGTCGATGGCCGGCTTTCCGGTCTTCTCTTCGATTTTCGCGAAAGCGTGATAGATGATCGTTTGGGCAGTGCCGCGCTTGCCGTCGAACATGACGCGGTTGATCAAACGGGTGACGAGCTTGGAGTTATAAATCGGATCGGGCAAGACGTCGCGTTTTTCGTGTTTGACTCTTCTAGACATGATTCATTTCTCCTTTCTTATTTGCTCGCCTTCGGCTTCTTGGTGCCGTAGAGGGAGCGGCCTTGGCGGCGGGCTTCAATGCCGGCGCAGTCGAGGCAACCACGGATGATGTGGTAACGGACACCTGGTAAGTCCTTGACACGACCGCCACGGATCATGACGGTGCTGTGCTCTTGGAGGTTGTGCCCTTCGCCGCCGATGTAGGCGGTGACTTCGTAGCCGTTGCTCAAACGGACACGAGCGTACTTACGAAGAGCCGAGTTCGGTTTCTTCGGGGTCATGGTGCCGACACGGGTGCAGACGCCACGTTTTTGAGCGGACGGCTGAGCGCTGGCACGCTTCGTCAGGGAGTTCCAACGATGTCCCAATGCTGGGGTCTTGGATTTATAAACCGCGGACTTGCGGCCCTGCCGAACGAGTTGGTTAATAGTTGGCATTTGTGTTCTTTCTCCTTTGTTTCTTGGTTCACACATTTCCCGGTGTATCACACATCGGGGTAAATAAAACAGCCAAAAGGCCTTCTACTTACGTCCGGGGGTAATGATACGCAGGGGATTGTGTGCTGTCAACAACAATTTTGCGAGTTCAGTTTCTTAGGGGATCGGCTGAAAAGAAACGCGGGCAAAGGTGCTTCCTACTTCTTCCACTTTCCAGGAAAATCCTACGCTTCCGCTAGAAGAGCGAAGGTCGGAAAAAGCATCTCCCTCAAACCCCTGCCCTCTTTGGAACAAGACGTCTCGACATTGATATTCATAGCCATTTTGTTGGACGGTTTTATTCGCATCGCTTGCCACAAAATAACTTCTTAGTTTTGAACTAGAGCTTGACGCATCTAACCATTGGAGCAAAGGATTCGCCCCTTCGATATAGCCGTTCGACTCATAGCCTTGACTATTGGAAGCATAAAACCCAATTTGTTTGCCCGTTAAATCGCTGTTGAAAGTTAAAAGTTCGGAAGCCCCCGAAGAGGAGAATAAACCCAAACGAGCATCGACTCGATAAGCGCGAACCCCGCTTTTGCGGACCATTCGATTCAGGACGCCCTTGCGTTGATTCGCGTCAAACCCATTGAGGGAGGAGGGGGTATAAAAATCGAGCAAAACGTATTCATCGAAAAGGGAGTCGGAATAATGACTCTTCAAAAGGAGGCAATCCCCGCTAGAAACGAATTGATGAAGAGTCACTTCCCCTTTTCCGCGCACAACGATCGGCTTGGTCCAGCCCATCAGCAATTTAAAAAAGGGATTCTCGTCTCCTAGCGATCCATCCATCATGTCACCGTGCCCGCAAGGAGAAATCTGCCCCGAGGAAACGGAGTCATTCGCGTCATATAAATCCGGAAACCCCAATAAGTGACCCATTTCATGAATCAAAGTATGGGAATCCTCCCCTTTGGAGGTTCTTAACATCGAATAGGAAGACCAACCAATGGGCGCGGGAGCAGAAATAGAAAACGCCCAAAACATGGAGGAACGATTTTTGTCCGCGGCATAGGGCGCCCGATAAATAAAATAGACGGGGACTACTTCATGGCCATGCCCATCCGAATAAGCATATTGGGAACTAGGCATATCGGGAAAAGCCGCATCATACCAATTCAGCGCTTCTAGATATAGTTTTTGCAGGGCTTGTTCCGTTCTTTTTGACCCATAGATGGAGGATAAATCGGAATAGGAATATTGGCTGGAGCGAAACCAAGAAGGGGCAACACGCCCCTCCAGCTGAAAATGAGAATAAGAGGAACGATCAAAATATTCGGCGACGCTAGGAAAGGCATCCGCGTCGCTTTGGCCAAAGAAAGTTTGAGAAATTGCCTCGATTTCCTCAGCTTCTCCAGGGTATTCTTGGAAATCCATGGGAATCACCAAGAGTTTTTGACGCCCCAAGGACGGGAGAGAAAAACGACTCCCATTGTTATATATAGAAGAATAAGAGGTCGGCAGATTGCCTCCTTGGATGGCAATCGGGGCATATTCGCTTAACGTTTCAAAGCCTTCCCCCTTTTTAGAAGGATAGGAGGTAGAAATCTCGGGGTTTTGATACGCGCGAAAAACGATAGGTGACCCACAGGAAGCCACGAAAGGAAGCAAAAAGAGCAACGCGCGTTTTTTCACGGGAATATTGTCGAACCTAATGTTCTATTTTGCAAAACAAAACGAGGCCAAAGTCCCGCTTAGTCATTGAGGGTAAAATAGAATCCGCCACGAAGAATCTTCGCCAAACGAACTTTGATTTTGCCAAGGTTATATTCTTCGGCTCCGGGAAGAGTAGGTTCTTCCGCCTTCACAAAACCCGCTTTGAGAAGTGCTTGACGGTAGAGTTCATAAAAATTGGAATCCACCCCTTCCGTCGTGGAATTATAGAGCTGGACGATCTCCGAAACCGAATAACTGCTCGTCCATTGTTTATAAGTGGAAGGTGAATAGACGTAGGGAATATTTTTGGCTTCTTCCCCATAAAGTTTCTCGAAGTTGGACGCAATCTCGGGGTCTTCGTCCGTCCAAGAAATTGGCATCTTAAAATCTGCAAGGGAGTCCAAGGTCGCTTTCATATCTTTCGGAAGCGAAACCCCTTCGTAAGTGAAGCGCGCCGTTTCCGTCCGATCATTCGCCACGTCCCAATCGTAGGTATATTGGATTTGACCGATTCTTCCTTGGGGATCGAGCTTCATCGTCCAAGAGCGGGGATAGCATAAAGACGCGTTGTAATTCAAAGGAAGGCCACGGCTTACATAAGACAAAGTGTGGTCGCGAAGGGTGTAGGTGTCCCCCTTCTTTTGGAATAAAACGCTATTCAAAGAATGGGGGCTATATTCCTGGATGGACCCTTTTTGCGGGGTGGCCTTAGCAAAATAAGAACCTTCTTTCGTATAAAGGAAAGATTGAACGTCACTTCCCTTTTGATAATAGCCTTGTCCACTTGTTTGGACGCCTGCCGTCGTATTGGCCATCTTTTCATCCACATAGACGTTATCCGCGTAGGTAATGACTTCGGAATCGCTAGAAGACAAAGAATCGCGGAAAGAAATCGAATAGGGCTTGGTTCCATCGAAATAAGAGATGGCCCGATCCAATTCGGGAATCTTTTTATCGTCGGTCAAGTCGTTTAAAACCGTAAAGGGTTCTGCTGGAATCAGGGTCGTTTCTAGCCGATAGCGATAGACGAAACTCGTTTTGGATTCCTCGTCCACGAAATGGGAAAGAGCGAATTCGCAGACGGCACCATTCACCTGCCCATTCGCGTCTACGGTCAAGGCGAGTCTTTCCGCCGTACCGCGGATATCCATTTGACCAAGGAAGTCCTTCAAGCGGTTCGCTACGCGCCCATAGTAAACGTATTGACCATCCTCTAAACGGAAAGCACCCTTCTCTTCCAAAAGCTTCTGTTTTAAATTCGGAACCAAATCATTCCAATCGAGGTATCTTTGGTAAAGTTTCTCCGTTACTTTGCCCGTTTCATCGTATCCTACTTCGTAGGCATATCCGTCATTATGACGAACAATCAGGTCGCTTTGCCTTTCTTCCGTGACGGGATCGATTTGAATTCTTTCGGCTTTTTGGTCGGTCAAAAGGAGTTCAGAAGCAAGATTCACCCCTTGATCTTCCCCATCAATTAGAACATGGGCCTCGCTATGAAGAGCAACCGTGGAGGAAGAGGAATCGAAGTTTGCTAAATTGGTTTCCTGAAGCGCTTGTTTCCCAATCGCGTAATGGGCGGAGCAATAAGCATCCAAAACCGGATGAGACGCCGTGCCCAAATCACCGATTCGGCTATAGGTCTCCCCGATATCCAAATAAAAACCAAAAATGGTATTCTTCTGTAAAGCGAAGCCGAATTCCCCATTCTGACGATAGAAATAAACGCGACTGATTTGTTTTAAAGATTCATCGTCGGTATAGCCAAGAGCTGCGGCGAATAAGCGAATCACGTATTTATTTTCGCTATAGGCATCCCCTTTTTCATCGACTCCAAAACTCGAAGAATCAATCTTGTCTTGGTAATCCTCATAAGCCGAAAAAACTCGCAAACTGGATAAATCGTTCACATAGGTGAGTTTCCCGCCCGGGAACGAATATTTGGGCGCGGACAATTTGACTTCGTTATTCTCCAAGGAAAAGGAATAAACGATGCTAGAACCATATTGGGGATCGAAACTTTCTTTTAAAAGGTATCCGTATCCCAAAGAGGTATTGTAATAATAGGCGTTGCTCAGCCATTCTTCATAGAAATTAGAGCTTCCAATCCCCGATACCAAATGATAGCTCGTGGCTTTGGCGAGTTTTTTTAACTGAGAAAAAGCTTCTTTTGCCGTGATGGCTTCCCGCGGTCCATCTTCCGAGGAGGAAGATTCTGTGGAAATCACAGGAGGATTGCTAGAAGAGGCGATGGAATCGCTGGAAGAGGGGGTAGAGGTCCCACAGCCAACTAAAGACAGCAGGGACAAACAAAGTAGTGCGCGATATTGTTTCATAAGTCTATTTTCTCACATCGGGGGAAATGCAGAGGTAGCAACGTGGGGATTCATCCCAACTATAAGTCCAATAGTCTGTATCGCCGTAGCAAATTTCCACGACCATGGACCCTGCGAGGAAGAAGCGATCGTGGGCAAAGCCGTTGATGTCATAATCGCCGATAGGATAGAAAGAGGCGCTGCTCAAAGCCGTTAAATCGGTTTGGTTCAATTCAACGAATCCTTTGTCACGAAGGAGTTGAGCATAGGCGTTGAACTGTGCTTCTGCTTCATCTGCCGTTTTTGCTTCAAAGCCTGTTTCCAGCAATTTGGCGTTCAAGACGAAATTGTAGTAGTCGCCTTCGGTAAACCATGTGTATCCACAATCCCAATAAGGAATCGGGGTATCCATGATTTGCTTCATTTCTGAGTCAATTTTCGGGGCTTCGGATTCCCATGTTTTTAAAATCGTGACCTTGTCCAAATCCACGGACAATTTGGTGGTTCCGATTTGATCAATGGTTAAAACATAGGGAACAGACCCTTCTTTATCAAAAGTCAAAACCAATGAATTGTCGGTGGCTTTTAATGACTGAATCGTTTTGTTTTTAAAGGTCGCCGCAATGGGTTTAAAAGCAAAATGAGAAAGGACATCTGCTGATTTAACGAGATAGGTGAGCTTTTCTTCTTGGAAAATAGCCCCACTGAAATCAAAGTCTGGGAGCAAAGAGCCAAACGCATCTGTGGTCACCGTGTCTTGAGAGACGACGCCCCCATCGACATTTAACGTTTTATAACCGCTTTCGGTTTTGACGTAACCTTTGGTAGAAGTTCCATCCGCGAAAAGAAGGCGATCGCCTTGAACTTCTACTTTTGCTTTTTCCTTGCCACCTTGGGTTAAAGTAGCCGTATATTTCTTGGGCTCCAATAGGCCCAAAGTCTTATCGATTTGTTTGGATTCCTCCGTTTCAGGAAGCGGGCTTAAACGCAAATCGGAAGAAGCATCGCTAGAGAAAACCATTTCCACTTGGGTAGCAGAATCCGTGACAAGGGCAACCTTTGCCCCCTCCCCCTCGAATTCCAAAGTGGCTTGGGTAAAGGTTAAGGTTGTATCTAGGCCAATCGTATCGGCGAACGCTTCGCCTAACTCCGTCAATTTGCCTTCAGAATTAATCAAATCAGTAGAGTCTTTTATCGCCGCAAAGGGGTTGGGAAATTGATCGGCGAAAGAACCCAATTGGGGTTCATGAATCACTTCGTTGGTTTCGTCCAAATGAACGCGGTCATAACCTCCCGTTGCCGTTTTCTCATAAAAAGCGGCATCGTCGGTAGAGGAAATCGTCGCGTGGTCCTCGCTAAGAGCCACGCGAATTTCCAAAGGCTCTCCTTCCGCTTCTTTGACGGTTGCTTGGAGAAAGAAGTGATGCAACAACGCCTGAGGAAAAACGGGACAAAAAAGAGACGTACTCGCCTCCGTCCCCGTAACGTCGGAAGTAGAATCTGTGGTCTTTTTCGAATCATCTGGGGTGGGTTGAGACCTACATCCCGCAAGGGTTAATAATGCCGTGGCAACAAGAAGCAAATACGGTTTTTTCATCGACAATCTCCTTTGGTCTCAAAATATCGTAAAAGAGAAACAGCATTTTTCAAGAACAAAAAGCCCCCGTTTTTACGGGAGCATAAAGGGTCCTGCTTAAAAAATCTTATTTTGCAAACACGCCGGCAACGCCAGAAGCGATGCCAGAGAGAATGCCAGCGATACCGGTTCCAATAAAACCAAAACCAAGGGTCATTTTCGAAGTAGCCGCTTCAATGGCATCCTTGCTCAGGCTCGAAGGATCGGAAACGGAAGCGAGGCAGAGCTGTTCTTTCACGCAGAAAAGGAGGACACCGCCAACAATGAATAGTAATGCCGCTCCGAAGAAGGCAAATTTCCCAAATTTCTTTTTGGCATAGACCATGTAGATCGCCACGACGACGGCAACCAAAGCCAAAACAATCAAAATCCAGCCAACAAGGGCCAGCGCAGCCGGACGATAGAGTTTAACGTCGGTCGTGGTTTGGCTGCTGCTAGCTTTGGTGGTGGATTTTGCAGCGGCGCCGAAGATGAAGCAATAAGCGCTAGAAACAACGGCAACAACTTCGCCCACAACGGGGAGGCTGACTTTGTTGGTATAAGCCGTAGCAAGCGGCAAGAGGAGGGCGATGATGCCAAGAACGGCAGCAACAAGACCCAAAAGGAGGGTAAACGACTTTTTACTTTTTTTCATATTTTTCCTCAAAGGGCAGGAACCCATATTCCAAGTGTAACACCATTATTTCGGTGTTAAAGAACTTTTTAAGGATGTTTTGTCGAATGACACCGAATCGCGGACAAAATACCCTTGGCCATTCGTCCCATCACGTTATCAACGTGTTTGCCGGGATTGAGGTCAAAATGGAACGGGATTCGCATTTCTTTTAGAATTTTGCAATATTCGTTCATCCGTTGATCGACGGTTTGAAAGACGGGGTTTTTAACCTTGGCTTCTTGGTCGCCCAAAGACAAATACACGTATTGAATCGCGGGATTTAAGGGATGGGTTTGCGCATATTCTATAAAAGAGGGATACCACAAAGAAGGGGATCCCGCGACGAGAGAATCAAACAACGAACATTTCGTTCCCGCGTATAAAGCAAACAGGCCTGCAAGAGAATAGCCGGCCAGGATTCGATGAGTGGCGGGGCAAGCAGAAGCAATCGCCATCACGTCTTTTAGAAAGTCATCGGCTTTTCCAGCGAACGTACGACCCTTTTGCAAGGGATTATCCGTTTCGTAGGGAGTCAAATTGTTTTCCCAAGACGATGGGATGCAGGGGACGATGGCCAGTTCTTCTCCCGCTTCCTTTACCAAGGAATAAACATCCGCGGCTTCTTGCTGGTTCATACAGACAAAATAAACCCAATTCTTCGCGTTCTCGTTTTCGTAAACCTGATTGAACTCCATGCTTCTATTTTATACCTTATTCTTCTTTTTCCGTGATTTTCGCCTTTTTTGACGTTGCTAGAGCAATTCTTTTTCGTCTTGTTCGTGCATAATAAAGCCATCATCACCTTTTGAAAAAGGAGAAAGTCATGAAGCAATATAACGTTGGGGTCATTGGGCTTGGGAATCGCGGGCACGCGCTTCTTTCCAGCATGATGGCCTGCCCCGAATGCAAAGTCGTCGCCTTAAGCGACCTTTACGAAGATCGCATCGAGAAAGCGAGCAAGTTGGTGGAAGAAAGACAAAAAGATGCCCCGAAAGCTTATTTAAACTGGAAAGACCTCGTCGATTCTCCCGAAGTCGAAATCGTCATGATTATCTGCGATTGGGAAATGCATATCCCGATGTCCATCTACGCGATGGAAAAAGGGAAAATTGTTGGAAGCGAAGTTGCGGGAGCCTATTCCGTTCAAGATTGCTGGGATTTAGTCGACACTTATGAACGGACCAAGACTCCAATCATGATGCTGGAAAACTGCTGCTTCGACGAATTTGAATTGCTTTCCACCGCGGTTTATCGTTCTGGAAAACTAGGAGAGCTTCTTTATTGCCACGGATGTTATAGCCATGATTTACGGAAAGAGATTTTAGGAGGCAACGTTAATCGCCATTATCGTCTCCGAAATTACCAAAGCCGCAACGCGGAGAATTACCCCACCCACGAACTCGGCCCCATCGCGAAGGCGCTCGACATCAATCGTGGAAATCGCTTGACCCACCTGTCTAGTTTCGGCACTCGCCCCGGGGTGAACCTTGAACGATTCGAAGGCGATGCCCGTTGCCCCGATTCTACCTTAAATGGCACCAAATTCGCTCAAAGCGATATCGTCACCACCACTTTAACCACCGAAAAGGGCCAGGTTATCACCATCCGTCTAGACACCTCCCTCCCCCATTTCTATGCCCGCGAATTCACGTTAAGAGGAACCAAGGGGTTCGCCGCAGCCGATAATAAACTCATCATGACGGACGGGGATATTCCTGAAATCTATGATACCCATGACTTCTACCAAAAGAACCAAGGCTGCAGCGATCGTTATAAAGAAGAATTCCTTCCCGACGTTTGGAAAAACATCACCCCGGAGCAAAGAGAATTAGGGCATGGTGGCATGGATTACATTGAATTCCGCGTCTTCTTCAATTGTTTGAACGAAAAGAAGCCCTTCCCTATCGATGTTTACGATATGGCAACTTGGATGGCGGTCACTCCGCTATCCGAAGAATCTCTGCGTAACGGAGGAACCCCTATAGCCATTCCCGACTTTACCCGAGGGAAATACAAAGAACGCCCAAGCGAAGACGTCATCCCCCTAAAATGAATAGCACCCCCTGCTTAAAATGAGCAGGGGCTTTTCTTATTTAATCGTACTGATGAGTTGGAGAAAGAAATAATGATTCGTGGCAAAGAATTCCAGCGAAAAATCTAAACCAACCTTCGTCGCCACTTTAACGCCTTCTTGGTATTCTGGAACGCTAAAGCCCCTTTTTCGTTTCCTTATTTTTTGCCATCCATTCGTCATGATGATTCGCCTCGTACCACGCGGCTTCCTTCATGACTCTTCGATCCGAATCGTGGCTTAATACCCGCATCGCATCCGCAGGGGAGATAAAATGGCAGGATTCCACTTCTTCTTTTTGGGGTACTGTATCGCTTGTTTTTACTTCCGCGATATAGAAAACCACTTCTTTGAAAACGCCAGCTCGCGGGGAATAGAAAATGGGATAACGGAATCCAGAAAGGAAATGATCGACCTCTAAACCCGTCTCTTCTTTGATTTCTCGTCTCGCCGTTGCGTATTCGTCCACGTCAAAAGACTCCACGTGTCCCTTAGGAATGCTGTAATGGCCTTGAATCATGTGCTCAACAAGGACCTTGCCGTTATGGAAGACGACCGCCCCACAGCTTTTTTCCTGTTTCCCAAGCAAACTCACTAAGGAACGATATTCGTCATCGCTTAGCCCAATCGCTTCGCAGTATTGTTCCAAATCGCCGTACCGCTTCAGGAAGCGTTGATAGAATTCAGGAAAGAATCCCGTCATGGGAGTTAAAAGCAATTCCGGGATCTCTGGATGGTGTTGGCGCGTGTTTTGCGTCATTTTCGGAAGCAAAGGGAAGGACACCATATAGTCGGCGTTCACTATTTCAAGGGGGACACCAGCGAAAAGAAGCAACAGCGCGGAGAATACACCCGTCCGGTCTTTGCCTGCATTGCAATGAATAACCAAGGGCTTGGGGGATTCTAGAATCGCCTTAAAAATCCGTCTTGCCGTATAGGGGTCTTCCACCATTTCCATATAGGAATTGAGGTAATCTTCGTAATCCTTAGAAATTCTTCCGTTCCCGTTCACGGATAATTCCTTCACTTCAAATCGAGGATCGTGAAGAAAAGGGCTTGGGGCCTTATTTCGGCTTTCATCGTCTCGTAAATCCAAAATCGTCTTTATCCCCAAATCTGCTATCTTGTTCTTATCTTGAGGCGTTGCCTCAGCCAAGGTTGCGGAACGGTAAATCACCCCATATTGAGTTTCTCCGTAAGAGCAGGGATATCCGCCTAAATCGCGGAAATTTTCCACGCCATTCAAAACCATCATTCTCATACGTGAAAATTGTACAGGAAGCAAAGAAAAAAGGAACCGCGGAGAGAGCGATTCCTTTAGGAATGATGAAGACTTATTTTGCTTCTTCGGTTTTCTTCGCACCGTTCTGGGCTTGGAGTTCGCCAAGGATAGCGGTGAGAAGTTCTTCCGTCGTCGGCTTTTTGACGGGTTCGGGTTCGGGTGCCGGGCGTTCTTCCGGATGCTTTTTGTAATATTCTTCCTGTATCTGAGCTTGCCAAGCAAGACGTTTCGCCTTAACGGATTTCACTGTACGGACAATAACGAAAAGGGTGATCGCGATGATGATGAAGGAAATAATCGCATTGATGAAGGTTCCCCAGTCAATGACCGCAGAGAGATTATAGGTCCAGGTCGTTCCGTGAAGAGTGTAGAGGTTCTTCAAAGAATTTTGCCATTGAACATAGGTGTCGGAACTTTCGGTGATTGTGACGCCTTGGCTGGCGGCATAGGCGATCGTTGCAGCCTTCAAATCGGTGAAGTATTGTCCAATTCCCGGGACACCGGCTTGAGTGGCATTCGCCGCGGGAAGCACCGTGACGAGTCCTTTGATACCACCAGGGACGCCCCAAGTGCAAACGCTCATCAAGATGTTGACTAACGCGGTGACAATCGCATTGAACGCTCCGCCGATGATGACGCCAACGGCCATATCGAGGACGTTTCCTTTCGAAATGAATTTTTTGAAGTCGTTCCAAAGGCCTTCTCCCTTGGCCTTTCTTTCGGCTTTCTTTGCCGCTTTGGCGGCAGCCTTTTCTTCTTTCGTCATAAAAATTATGACCTCCTATGGACCATACCATAGGACACGCTTTTCCAAAAGTAAATAAAAAGTGTGTATTCTCTCGTGAATACACGCGAGGAATTATTTGGAGAGCAGGGAAACCAAATAGGGGATCGCTTGTTCAAAGTCCGCGCCGAAACGCTGACCATCCCCACCCCGTTCCGAAGTGATGGAAATCGCTTTGGACACATATTGGTGGGCAATGCCAACAGCTTCTTCAAACGTTTTGCCGTTTAGAAGCGATCCTGCAAAAGAGGAAGAAAACAAATCGCCGGTCCCGTGGAAAGAACCCGGATATCTTTTCGTTCCTTCTAGGGCACGAATCGTTCCATCGTAAATCACTTCCGACATCATTCCTTTTTGAAGCTCTTGTCCCGATAAAATAACACGCTTGGGACCAAAAAGAGCGAGGACATCTATCAGTTTTTGATAAAAAGATAAGGGTAGTCCTATGTCTTTAGATGGATAAGGAATCCCCGTTAAAAGACAAGCCTCTGTAAGATTTGGCTTAAGAACGTCCGCTTCTTTGACCAATTCTTTCATCGCTTCCACGTGACCTTCTTTAAATCCAGCGTATAAACGTCCGCCATCCGCCATCGCCGGATCGACAAAAATAAGAGATCCCCGTTTTTTGAATTCCCGAATCAAAGGGAGTACAGCAGGGATTTGATCCGTTGTTAAGTAACCGGTATAAACCATATCAAACGAAGGCGAATACTCTTCAACCTTATGAATCATCGCCTCAATTTCACCCGTTAAATCTCTTTGAATCCACGAAGGGAAAGCCGTGTGGTTGCTAAATACGGAGGTGGGGATGCCTACGCATTCCACCCCACAGGCTGAAATTGTAGGAAGGGCCACGGTTAAGGAACAACGACCGAGGCAGTTATAATCTTGGAACGTCAAAACCTTTTTCATGATAGGTATTGTAACGAAATCAGCAAAAACTCCAACAAAAAAGGCCGGGTTTCCCCAGCCTTCCTTGTTGTGTTTGGTTATTTTCCTTCAGGTGGAACCAAATCCCACGCTGGGAACCCCTTCGCATAGGTGGAGAAATCTTCCGAAGCAGCCATCGCTTCTTTGGCTTTCTTCATCTCTTCATCAAAGGATTCAGCATCAACACCAAATTCGGCGTCAAGGTCCATTTCGTCGTCAACGGGGGCAGCCTCGGCCTCTTCCTCAACAGGAGCCACCTCAGCTTCTTCTTCCGCTTCAGGGGTCGCTTCGACCTCTTCTTCGATTTCGGGGGCCACTTCGGCTTCCTCTTCAACCGGAGCGACTTCGATTTCTTCCTCGACCGCAGGGGTTACTTTATCTTTTTGTGCCATAATGGTTTACCTCCTTGTTCTTAGAAACTCAGCTCTTCGCCGCCTTCTTTGGCTTGGAAGTCTGCGACGACTTTATTGGCTTTATTGCGTCCAGCAAGAGCGGATTCCAACAAATGGGCGGATTGTGCTTTCGTCTTATCAAAATACGAATTGACCGCGCGGCGATCGGCTTCGTTGCTTGCAATCATCGCTTTATATTTCTTTCTACGGCTAATTCCAATGAAGATCGGGATGATAAATAGTGAGAAGCAGAACGCGATGTTGGAGCTCTTTTTCATAGCAAGAGCAGCGTCATCGGTGATTCGATTCAAGGTCGAAGTACGTTCCGTTTCATATTGCTTTTCAAGGGAGGCAACGAGTTCTTCTTTGTTTTCGCCGTTTTTGGTTTCACCGCTCCAGGTAAAGGATTTACCAGCAACGACTTTCGCCGGTTCCTCAATGGCGAGGTGAATGTTTTCCGGATAGGAATCCTTGTATTCGGTAATGAATTCACCAAACGCTTCCACGATATAGGGACGGAGCAAATTCAAAGCCGTTTTCTTTTCGGAAGTGGAGGCGTTGTTATCAATAACGGAAAGGCTGAGGCGCTTCGCGAAGTCGACGGGGAGGTCGACGTTCCGCTTACGGGCTTCCTCAAATTCGCGAGTAGCGCGGTCTTCATCACCCCTAAGTTCTTTCACGCGAGCAAGGAATTTTTCTTCTTCGCGGAGTTGGCATTCTTCCCCATCTTCGTAATTGGTGACTAGGCGCATCAACTGGTCATCGATGGCTGCAACAAGAGCCGCCATATCCGAAGGTTGGTTTTCGATATTGATGATGTCTTGCTTGATACCAGCGGACCCATTCTTGTCCGTTCTTTCTGAGGCGTCAATGCGGGAAACATACCGTTCAATCTCTCGATATTCGCGGCAAACCGCCTTCAACGACTGGTAATCCGCATCGCGTAATCCATCGGAGTGGCTGTCGAAATAATTCTTCCAGAAGGATTTTTGTTCTTCGGCAAAATTGGGGTTGCCATCCATTAATTCCTTCATCCATTGATTGATGTGATCTTGGCAAATGTGGTCACGGTCTTTCCCGAAAACGCCGTTTGCATAAGCGTCTACATAAGCCACGATGGAGGTACGCATATCAAACGGATTCTGCATGGCAAAATAGTGATCCAACCACAGGAAGCAAGTGTCCGTTCCTTCTTCTCCGTTGGCAATACGACCCGCATTAACGCGGCGCGTAATCAAAGCGAAGAGCAAATAGGTTTTTTCCGCATCACGCTTGATAGCTTCTTTCACCGCGCGTTCCGCTAAAGCCCTATCGTCCGAAATCCAAGCCGCCAAAGCAATCAAAGCCGGAGCCAGCCAATATTTCGGGGCAGAAATCATCAACTGCTCCGTGCACTTACTGATGGTGCTTTTGGTGATTAAGCCAAGGTCGGTCGCTTGCAAAATGCCAAGCATGTATTCGCGAACCTGTTGATGGGTTCCGAATTTTTGTTCCAATTCTTGGCGAACGCGAATAACTTCGGTAATCGCGCGCTGCAAAGCGGCAGCCTTGCGTTGATCGTCCTCCATTTTTTGGAGGTGCTTTTGAACCTCTACGATGCGGTTGCTGAGTTCCTCGTAAACCGCCGTAAGTCGATTGTCGATTGCAACAACGTTGTGACTAACGTTAATCACGTTGTCATTTACTTTCGACAAATTGCTATTGACCGTATTAATCGCGCCAATAATCGGACTAAGGTCAATATATCCTTCTGCCATATTTTCCTTCCTTTCTGCTTTTAGCAATTCATGGCTTTTTCGTAAGTAGAGCGTGTGGATTCGTACGCTTGATGAAATTTGTTTCTAAGAGCATCGTCTTGAATGGAATCTAGAATTTTTCCAATCGGCAAAACATACTCTTCATAGATGCGTTTGCACTTCGTTTTCAGAAAGAATTGGCCCGTTTTTAACGGCGAGTCCGGATTCTTTTTTATTGAGGCGTACAACGCATACCATGTCTTAGGAATGGCAGTTCGGCGGGTGATTGCTAAATACACCTCCGCCATCGATGGAGTTAGCCAATTAACCGACGTGCGATTCATAATGAGGAGGGGCGAAAACCCTTCGACAAATTCAGCCAACTCTTTCGGGTCGTCGTATTCGGAAAACTTTTTAAGAATCGCTTCTTCGAAATCCGTGAGACGAACCATAGTTTTACGGATCAGTTTTTTCAGCATTTCCTCTTCTTCAATATCGAATTCCGCATAAGGGAAAACGTCTTCGAAATACTTATTCATCAGGGATGACGCACGTATTTCTGCATGGAAAGCCTTGTAATAAGAGGTAATAAACAAAGCACCAGCATGCCCCTGAACCATCGTTAGAGCGGATTCCGCCAAGCGATTTGCCATTTCATATGAGTTATTGCAAAAAGCTTCCGTTGCCTGTTCCAAAGCAACGACCGCGCTGGGGCTAGCGGTGCTGTGGCGTTTCGGAAAAACAACTTCCAACCCACACCAAGGGCAGTGAGCCGTTCTCGTTTTAAAATCGATAAGCGAGGCGGGTATTTCGCTACCACACCCCGTACATTTATAAGACTCGCCTTCCATAAATTAACGCATCGTCATCAAAAGTTGATTACGAGTTTTTAGAATTCCTCCCGCAACACGAATCGCCTTAAGAACCGTCTCCTTGTCCGATCCAGCCTTCAAAAGAGACTTGATGGTAATGATTTGCTCATCGAGTTCTTTTTCCGTTTCTTTCGTCGCTTCAGAACTCGCGGTAGAAGAACAATCAATATCCTCGCGGAACTTCTTCAAAGCCGCCAAAACTTCGGCATCATCCGTTAAATTGAATAGACCAGTAACGTTAATAGAAACAGTGCGCCAGTCACGCATTCTTGTTTCGCGAGCAACCGTATTGTCATCAACACGCGAAAGATGTTTATAGGCGATAAGCATCGCCGCCATATAAACAAATAGGACAATGGCATTAAGCACCAAAGGCCAAACAAAATCGTCTGAATTAACCGCCATCACAATGATGTTGATCAAAAGGGATAAACCCAGGAACGCGGTCGTTACAATGAAGATTAACGAAAAGGACGCAATCGTGTTCTTGTTTTTAACTGGGATAAACGTCACGGCTCCAACGACCACAAATGCAGTCGTCAAAAACCCATAGGCAATCCATAGGCCAGTGTGCAATGCGTCAATATGCTTACCCACAATTGCCCAAAAAACGACGTTAAAGAGGGCTAAACCAATAATAACAAGGAGGAGAGGGACTCTCGAAGTTAGAAATTTTTTCATAGGATTATGTCCTTTCTTTTATTCTGTCTTGGTTCCACATTCGGGGCAGAATTTTGCTCCAGGAGCCAACTCGTGACCGCAATTGGAGCATACCTTCGTTAATTTTTCTCCGCAGTTGGGGCAGAATTTCACCCCATCTTGAACTTCGGCTCCACATTCGGGGCATTTTTTGCCCGTGGGTTTTGCTTCTGGCGCAGGTTGATTCATGGAGCCCATGACGTTTTGAGCCATGTTGCCCATGGTTCCGCCCATGGCGCCACCGACTCCAACGCCCATTCCTAAGCCCATGCCCATGCCCATAAATTGGCCAGGGGTCGCTTCGTTTCCAGCCGCGGTTTTCATAACGTCGAAGCCCTTCTCTTGCTGATAGGAATATCCTTCGCGTTGACGCTTTCTTGCCATCGCCGCGGATTGAATATCAATGGAACGAGCTTTCTTTAGATCTTCCAAATCTTCGTCAGGCACATTGATTGTCACGAAAGAGAAGTTATCAATCGCAATGCCAAAGTCCGCGAAGAACGGGGTCAATTGCTCCTGCATAATGGAGGATAATTCCGCGTAATGCGAAGCGACGGAGAGAATCCCAATTCCACGATCAATCATGATCTTCCCAAGATTGTCGTTGATGCGTTCAATGATTTTTCCACGCAAATACGCCGCCAAATCCTCTTTGGTGAACACTGCGCGAGTCCCGTTAACCTTCGTAAAGAATTTAATGATATCTTTGCCGTCGTGGTCGTCGTTATTTAAATGAGCCCCAAACAAACCGGCAGCACGGACGTGCAAAATCATCCCATTTTGTGCATCTTCCATTTGAATGGGATTTTGCGTCCCAAAGCGAAGATCCTGCAGCGTAACGAGATTAATGAAATAAACCGAGCAGGGATAAGTGGATTTCCCTTTGCTAAAAAGGCGCTGCAAGCGATTAATCGAGTCGAACGGCGAGTTGTTCGACTCCTTCAAAACGTGATGTCCCGGCGGAAGGGGAATGATTTCTCCTTCATGAACGAATAACGCCATTTGAGACGGGGCAACGTTCAATTGAGCACAGGCCCCAAAATCTTCCTGCGGACCTTTATAGACGATAATATCGTTTTCCGCCGAACTCTCTGGGGTATATTGAATGGCTTCAACGTTAATTCCCATAAATTATTCCTTTCTTAAAACATAAAAAGCGGCCAAAATAGCCGCTTATTACCTTATTGAATTCTTTTTCTTTGCTGCCCGTAAAACACAAGCCCAAGGACAAACGGTACGACAGCGAAGGCAAGGAAGCAGATAATCATGATAATGAACCAACGAAACGACAGCATTTCCAAATTATTCAGCGTCACAAACGCCGTAACCATCAACGCAAGTAAAAGGGTGAAATCGATGATCGCAAAGATTAAGTGCACGGGAAGTTTGGGTTTTTTCTTGTTCTCGATACGTTCAACAAAATGATCAAAATCGCCAGCCTTCATAGACCCCATGCAACGAGCGAATCGAACAATAGACAGAACAAACATCACGATGCTTGCAAGAATCACCGCAAGGAATAAGAAGTTGATCAACCAAGAATTGATGGAATTGGCAGACATGGTGGTGACGAGAGCGGAGCCAAGCATGAAGGCGGATGGTGCGAACACAAGGGTGACGATCGCCGCCACCATGCCATGTTTGTAATAAGGCCTCTTTTTGTCCGTCAGCTCTTTTTGTTTGGCTTCTTCTGCCTCTCTTAAAGCCGCTTCTTCCGCTTCGGCTTTTTCCTGTTCGCGACGCAAAACAGTTTCATGGATTTCTGATAGTACTTCGTCGGTATCGCGCTCGACGTTTTCAACAATTATCTTTTTTACTTCTTCATCGTCGATTACGTCTTCGGGGTACAATTCGCGATATTTCGCCATGGCGGGCTTAACTACCATCATCAAAGCAATGTCGCTACGCGGATTTGCAGTTGGCGCTGGCGAAACGGGTTTTTCTGGATTGGGTTTAACCTCCTCCGGCTTTTTCCATTTAAATTTGACACCGCAACTAGGGCAGCGCTCCGGTTGCCCTTCAATAAGGGTACCGCATTTTGGACATTTGAACTTCATTGTTAAAATCCTTGTCGTTTGTAATAGTTTTAAAAATCATAACCCCCCCCCCGACCAAAAATGCAATAAGTTTCGACAGCATCGAACAATTTTAATTCTTTGAAACAAAGAGCGTCCGAATTTTCAGGCAATTAAAAATCCCTTCGGATTGCTCCAAAGGGATTACAATTGACAAAATTATTTTTATTTCTTAATCGGCTTTAAGACTTCAATGCCACCCATGTATTTGCGGAGAGCCTCTGGAACAATGACAGAGCCATCGGCTTGTTGATATTGCTCCAAAATGGCCGGGAAGACACGGGAGGTGGCAAGACCGGATCCGTTGAGTGTATGGCAGAATTTGGTCTTTCCATCCGCATCGCGATAGCGAATCATGCCACGACGGGCTTGGTAGTCGCGGGCGTTGGAGACGCTGGAAACCTCTTTGTAGATATGCATCGACGGAATCCAGACTTCAATGTCGTAAGTGCGAGCCATTGAATGGGAGCAGTCTCCCGCCGCCAGTTTGTCAATTTGATAAGTTAATCCAAGTCCTTCAACGAGTTTTTGGGCCTTCTTGACCATTTCGTCGAAAGCGGCGTCGCTGCCTTCTTGGGTCGTGTATTGAACCATTTCGACTTTGTTGAACTGGTATCCACGAATCATGCCGCGTTCTTCGGTACGGTAAGAGCCGGCTTCCTTGCGGTAGCAGGGGGTATAGGCAAAATATTTTCTCGGAAGCTCGTTAAGCGGGAGGATTTCATCGCGGTGGAGGTTCACAAGAGCCGTTTCAGCGGTCGGAAGGATGAACTTACGCGGTTCCATGCCTTCAAGCCAAAACACATCCTCTTGGAATTTCGGGAATTGTCCCGCGGTATATCCGGATTCGTAATTGAGGATATGAGGAGGAAGAATCATTTCATAGCCATCGGCAAGGTGGTTTTCAATGAAATAATTGAGTAATGCCCATTCCAAACGAGCGCCAAGATTCGTATAAACCCAAGTGCCAGTTCCGCTGATTTTAGCGGCGCGCTTGTAATCGATGAGTCCAAGGCTTTCCGCCAAAGCGACGTGATCTTTCGGAGTGAAATCGAACTTCTGTTCTTCGCCAAAATGATAAATGGGGTGATTGTTTTCTTTGCCACCGCCCACCAAGTCGGGATCCGGAAGATTCGGAAGGACTTCAACAAGCGACGTGATTTCCGCTTCCACTTTCTTAAGTTCGGCTTCGCCTTCCTTATTCGCCGCGCCAAGTTCTTTGACTTTCGCAAAAATGGCTTTGACGTCGCCGCCTTCTTTCTTGATTTGAGGGACGCTTGCAGAAAGACGGTTTTGCTCCGCTTTATTTGCTTCGACGCTCTTAAGCAATTCCAAGCGTTTCGCACTCAATTCCTGAATGGGCTTCGGGTCAAAGTCCCAAAGTTTCTTTTTTAATGCCGCGACAACCTCGTCGGGTTTTTCTAGAATCAATTTGACATCCAACATGGGGGATACTCCTTTTTCAACGGTTTAGAAGCGAAGCGTATAGCTCTTTCAATCGCTTTGCGCCCGTTTGAAGCGAATGGCGCTCCGCCATCGCATACGCCGGAATTATAGTGCTTTTTGCCTCTTTCGAGTATAAGGAACGAAGATAATGTGCAATCGAACCGATACTATCGAAGACAAAACACGTTTTATCCGAAATCAAAAGATCATTCAACGGATTTTTGTGAAGGGCGACCACTTGGGTTTTGGTTGCAAACGCATCCAGGACAAACGCGCCGTCTGGATGAACCGCGTCCAAAGCTAGGAAGGCGTCCGCTCGATACAAAGCGCTGCGGAACACATCATCTTGAACCAGGGATTCAAAATGCAGGTTTGGTGGGCACTTTCTCGAATAGGAGGCAATCAGCCAACGGGGGTTATGCCGCTTAAACGATCCGAAGAAATAGAAATCGAGTTCCGGGCAGCAGGAAGCGATGTTCTTCATCGCATTTATAATGTAACGGTCTTCATAACAACCCGCGGATAGAACGATTTTCTTCTCATCGCGAATGGAGAAATATCGAGGAAAAATATCTTTTTCAGCGCCTAAATTATCGAAGCGACGCAAATTGACGCACGGATCATGAATCTCGATTCGACTTTTCACCCCTTGTTCCACGCAAAGGGTTTTCATGGCTTCGTTAGGAACCAAAACGAGGTCGGCTCGATTCAGCAAACGCATCGCTCGCGAAGTGATAGTCGGGGTTTTGGGCTTTTTAGGGTCCAAAAAGGAAGCATAAGGGTCATTCTCCGCATAGAAAGCGGAGACGACAATAGGAATGGAATGCCAGGCGGCATCCACAGCCATTGCCTCGTCGCGCGGGGTAAGAAAATGGGCGATATCGGGCTCGGCGAAAATGTCGTCGATCCACGTAACGCCCGCTTCCTCGCATTCGCCTTTGAGGACTTTCCTTAAACGGGAGCCCTCAAAGGTTTCGCGATTCAATGCTGTTTTATAGTGAATGAATACCCTCATCACTCAACGGCATCCGGAGTAACCGGACTTTCATCGATTAAGGTTTCGCCCGGCGTCTGTTCGCCTTCCGCGCCTTCTTCTCCTTCTTCAGAAGGATCTTCATGCGGCAAAATAGCGATCGAAGCGACGGAATCCTTGTCTTCCACGTTGATGATCTTCACGCCTTGGGTGTTGCGGCCAGCGATTTTGATTTCGCTGAGGGGAGTGCGGATAACGATGCCCTTCTTAGTAATGACGAGCAGGTCGTCTTCCGTAGAGACCGCTTTAACAGCAACCAAGGAACCGATTTTGGAATTAAGGGCAATCGTAGCAACGCCTTTGGCGCCACGCTTGGTCAAGCGGTAACCGTCATAGTGGCGGGTGCTGCCGTCTTCCAAGGTGATGTCCGTATCTTCTGCATAGCTCATCTTGCCATAACCCTTATTGGTCAAAACAAGGAGCAAACGGCCTTCGAAGGATCCGGTGGCACCGACGATTTCGCTGCCATCGCTTAAATCCATGCCGCGAACACCAGCCGCGGTGCGACCCATCGAACGGACGTCTTCTTCATTGAAGGAGCAAAGTTTTCCGTTGCTCGAAGCAAGCGAAATGATGGAATTGCCATCCGTCTTCTTCACATCGAAGAGGTCATCCCCTTCGCGAAGGGAGACGGCAATCTTACCATTAGAATGGATGGAGGCAAATTCGGCCAAGGACGTGCGTTTGACCACGCCAAGTTTCGTGACGAAGAAGAGATAGCTGTTCTCGCCGTATTCGTCAATCGGAACGATGGAAACGACTTTTTCCTCTTTATCGAGGTTGAGGAAGTTCTGGGCAGGCATGCCTTTTCCAACACGCCCAGAATCCGGGATTTGATATCCGCGGAGACGATAAACTTTGCCTAACGTCGTGAAGAAGAGGATATCCGTGTGGGTGAAGGTGTGCTTCATCAAAATGACTTGGTCCCCATTGGTGGTCTTCATGCCGGTGATGCCGCGTCCGCCACGGTGCTGGGCAGCGAAGGTATCGTCGTCCATGCGTTTGATATACCCGTTGCGAGTAAGGGCAACGATGATATTCTTCTGCGGGATGAGGTCTTCGTTTTCGATGTCGGCAGCCGCATCCGAGATTTCGGTTAAGCGATCGTCGCCAAAGCGGCGTTTCACTTCTTCAAGCTCAACGATCATTTGATCGATAATGTTGTCCCTGGAAGAAAGGAGACGGTTGTATTCAGCGATATTGGCTTCTAATTCTTTCTTTTCGGCTTGGAGTTTATCTTGTTCCATGCCTTGCAAGCGGCGGAGGGTCATGGCGAGAATGGCTGCGCATTGACGATCATTCAAACCGAAGCGTTCATTGAGGCGAGCCGTGGATTCGGCGTCGTCTTTGGAAGAACGAATGATGTGGATCACTTCGTCGATGTTATCGTGGGCAAGAATCAAGCCTTCCACGATGTCGAGACGATCGGTGTCACGGCGGAGCAAAAAGCGCGTGCGACGAGTAATGACCTCAACTTGGAATTCGATATAGTCTTGGAGAAGCGGGACAATGCCGAGAGTTTTCGGCGCGCCGTTTTCCAGGCAAAGGTTAATAATGCCGAAATTGGTTTGGAGGGCGGTGTGCTTCAAAAGGTTATTCACAACCACTTCGGGGATGACGTCTTTGCGGACTTCAATCACCACACGGATGCCCTCTTTGTTCGATTCATCGCGAACATCGGTAATGCCATCGATGACCTTCGCGCGGACCAAATCCGCGATATTGGCGATCATGTTGGCTTTGTTCACCTGGTAGGGGATTTCCGTCACGATGATGCGGCTCTTGCCGTTATCCATTTCCTCAATGTGATAACGGGAACGGATGGTGATCGTTCCGATGCCGGTTTGATAAGCATCCAAGATGCCTTGACGGCCAAGGATGATGCCTCCGCTTGGGAAATCTGGTCCCGTTAAATAGGACTGCATGATTTCCGCGGCGGTCAAAGCCGGGTTTTTCGCCAAAGCAACGATAGCGTTAATCGTTTCCGTGAGGTTGTGCGGCGGCATGTTCGTCGCCATGCCAACGGCAATACCCTGAGAACCATTGACGATGAGGTTTGGGAAGCGGGAAGGCAAAACTTCCGGCTCCAATTCCGTGCCATCGTAGTTGCCGACCATGTTAACGGTGTCGCAATCAATGTCGCGAACCATTTCCATGGCGAGTTTATTCATACGAGCTTCGGTGTAACGCATGGCGGCGGGTTCGTCTCCGTCAATGGAGCCGAAGTTACCGTGGCCATCCACAAGGGTATAGCGGAGCGAAAAAGGCTGAGCCATACGGACGAGGGCGAGGTAAAGTGCCGAGTCGCCGTGGGGGTGATATTTACCCATGACGTCACCGACGATACGGGCGCATTTTTTATAGGGTTTGTTCGGAAGCATGCCCGATTCGTTCATGCCGTAAATAATGCGGCGCTGAACCGGTTTCAAGCCATCGCAAACATCGGGAATCGCACGAGAGACGATAACCGACATGGAATAATCAAGGAAGGCCGTTTGGACTTCACTGGCAACATCGCGGTCCGTTAAACCGGGGATGATGCCGGAACGCGCTGCCTCTTCGCCAAACATCGCATCAGCGGATTGTTGTCCCTCGTGAGAGGCTTTTGCTTCGGGAGCGGAGGTTTCGGAGGGTTCCGAAGTTTCGTCAACGGTTTCTTCCGGGTTCTTCTTCATTTCATCGTTTTCCATTTTTCGTTCCTCCTATTAGATATCGAGGTTCTTGACGAACTGGGCGTGTTCTTCGATGTATTTACGACGCGGAGCAACCTCGTCGCCCATCAAATCGGTGAAGCACTTTTCCGCCAAAGCGGCATCGTCAATGGTAATGCGGATCATCTTACGTGCCGCGGGATCCATGGTGGTTTCCCAAAGCTGTTGATCATCCATTTCACCCAAGCCTTTATAGCGTTGGAAGGGATAACCAGGCTTTAAGGCAAGTTCCTTTTTCAACACTTCGAGTTGGGCATCGTTATAAGCGTAATAGGCGCTTCCTTTATAATCGATTTTGTATAGCGGCGGTTGAGCAATGTAAACATAGCCACCATCGATTAACGGGCGCATAAAGCGATAGAAGAAAGTCAAAAGCAAAATACGGATGTGGTCGCCGTCGACATCAGCATCGGTCATGATGACGATTTTGTGATAACGGATTTTGGAAACATCGAAGTTATCGCGAATGCCACCACCAATTGCAGTGATCATGTTGCCGATTTCGGCATTGGCCCAAATGCGATCTTCGCGGGCCTTTTCGACGTTAAGAATCTTACCGCGCAAAGGAAGGATGGCCTGCGTTTCACGGTCACGCCCGTTTTTGGCGGAACCGCCTGCGGAGTTACCCTCAACAATATAGAGTTCGCATTTTTCCGGATCGCGGCACGAGCAGTCGGCTAATTTACCGGGGAGCGTGGTGATATCCAAAGCGGTTTTGCGGATTTTTTCACGCGCAACGCGAGCAGCATCGCGAGCCTTGCAAGCGAGCTGGATCTTCTCGATGATCGCCTTAGCTTCCGCCGGGTTTTCTTGCAGCCACTGCGAAAGTCCATCGCCGACGATAGTCGAGACGATTTTACGAACTTCGGAATTACCGAGTTTCGTCTTGGTCTGCCCTTCATATTGCGGGTTGGGGTGTTTTACCGAGATAACGGCCGTCAAACCTTCGCGGCAATCCTCGCCCGTGAAGTTCTTATCGCCTTCTTTTAAGAATTTAAAGGAACGCGCGTAGTCGTTAAGAACGCGGCCGAGCGCAAGGTTCAAACCCTCAACGTGAGTACCGCCTTCTTTGGTAGAGATGTTGTTGCAGAATGAATAGATTCCATCTTGCGAATAGGAATCCGTCCATTGAAGAGCGATTTCACCATAAATACGTTCCTTAGTCTCTCCATCGGCAAGTGTCACCTCTTCCGCCCCTTGGCAATAAATCGGTGTGGGGTTAACGGGAAGTTTGTTCGTGTCGATATAGGAAACGTATTCACGGATTCCGCCATCGTATTTGAAGCTTTCTTGAACAGGGAGTTCGCCACGTTCGTCAATCAAAACGATCGAGATACCCCCGTTAAGGAAGGCCATCTGACGCAAATGGTTGCGAATGGTATCGTAATTATAAACCGTGGTTTCGGTGAAGATGGTGGGATCCGGTTGAAAAGTAACGGTCGTTCCTCGACCATTTTGATCACCGATTCTCTTCAAATGACCAACGGGATGTCCGCCGTTTTCGAAGCGGATAAAATACTCCCCGCCATCGCGATTGACGTGGACTTCCATCCACGTGGAAAGAGCGTTAACGACCGAGGCGCCGACGCCGTGAAGACCGCCGCTAACTTTATAGCCGCCTTCTCCGCCGAACTTGCCGCCAGCGTGAAGAATCGTAAAGACAGTTTCCACACCGGATAGTCCGCTTTTGGCAACGATGCCAACCGGAACGCCACGTCCGTCATCCTTGACGGTGATGGAATCTCCTTTGTGAATAATAACGGTGATGGTCTTGCAATATCCAGCAAGAGCTTCGTCGATGGAGTTATCAACGATTTCCCACACCAAATGGTGCAAACCCGCCGCCGCAGTGGTGGCAATGTACATGCCTGGACGTTTGCGGACGGCCTCCAGACCCTCCAAAACTTGGAGGTCATTTTCGTTGTAGTTCGCTTTCGCTTTTTCGAGTTCCTTTTCGTTGGACACGTCTTCCTTCACGTATTGGAAGCGGTCTTCCTCACGGATCTCGTTCCCCGACGTGGAATCGTCGAGTTTCCTTTCTTCGTCTGCCATGTTAGTTCCTCCTAATGGCTTTATTCGAGGCAACATCCACATAGGTTGCGCCTTCGATTGATAATTGTGTCGTCGTCACAAACGCTTGTTGGAATTCGCGGAGCAGATCCATCAGGTTTTTCACCCGTTCTGCATCCAGTTCCGAAGTGACGTCGTCAAGAACAAGGATGGGTTTCAAAGCTTCGTCCTCAATTAAAAAGTAAGGACAAAGTTTTAGCGCGAGAACCGCCAAACGATTCTCACCTTGCGAGCCATGCGTGGCAATATCCACGCCATGGACTTTGAGGGAGAAATCCTCGCGATGAACGCCGATGGACGTCGTCTTGTGGGCCAAATCGCTTTCGCGACTGGCTTCGTAAGCCTTTTTAGCCCTTTTGGCGAACGAATCGGCATCGCCCCGAACAAAGGGCCGATAAACCAGTTCCGCTTCCGTCTCGGCCCCGCGGAGCCTGCCTAATAGGCCCGGGAGTTGGCGAGACAAGGAATCGCAATACTGATTACGGTACCGAACGATGAATTCTTCCGCCTCAATCATTTGATCGGTGAGGACGTCGAGAAGATTCAAATCCGGGGCGGTTTGCTTTAAAACCGCGTTCCTTTGTTTGAGGAGTCGCCCGTAGTTGGAGATAAGCCGGAAATAGTCTAGAGACTGTTTGGAGAGGCTGATATCAAGGAAGGATCTCCGCTCACTTGGCGATCCGCAAAACAGGGATACGTCGGAGGGGGAGAATTCGATGACGTTGACGAGCCTCGACAGTTCGCTGAGACGTCGGATGGGCTTCCCGTTTACGTAGACTTTCTTTGCGTCTTTAGAGAGCTCTATCCGAATGTTTCGAGTTAGCGTCCCTTCCGACAGCGTGGCGTCAATAACCGCCACGTTCTTTCCGTCTTGAATCAGCACCGCGTCGTCGTTGGTTCGGAAGCTTCGGGCCAAGGAGAGAAATTGGATGGCTTCCACCAAATTGGTTTTGCCAGCCGCGTTTTCTCCAACTACAGCCGTTATGCCAGGGCCGAAGCCAAGGTCGAGCCGTTCATATCCGCGGAAAGAAGAAAGCTGTAAACGAATCAGAATCATGCGATCCGGAATCTCTTCCCGTCGACGGCGATTTGATCACCGGGCCGAAGTTTACGACCGCGGCGGTTTTCGTTTTCGCCATTGACGAGTACCTCATTGGCGGCGAGGTAGGACTTCGCCTCGCCGCCCTCATGGATGATGTCTGCAAATTTCAAAAATTGCCCAAGCGTAATGTACTCGGTTTTGATTTTGATTTCGTCGATATTGTCCATAAAAGAAAACGTGGCCTTTCATCCAAATATAGTTTACTACTACGTAGTAAAAAAAAGAAGGCTTTTTTCGCCTTCTCTCGTCGCATTTTTTTCCTTTAAAACCTCAATAAGTCCTCATTGGAGTGATGATTTCAATCGCCGAGGGATCTTTGACGTTTTTCGCCACAAAGGGCTTCATTTCGCTTTGGAAGCAAAGGGTCACATCTTCGGATTTTAATGCACGAATCGCGTCCATGACAAAGACGGGGTTGAACGAAACCTCCAAACGCTCCCCAGAATAGGAGAAAGTTTGGATGCTTTCATTGGCGGACCCGTTGGATTCGCTCTTCGCTTGCACCTCCACCTCATCTTCGCGCATCAAAAGTTTGACGGCGGAATCGCGGTCGGCGGACAAAATGGAGCAAACGCGGCCAATCGCGGAAAGGAATTCCTGCGAATTCACTTCCAAGAAATAATTGAAGCTCGTTGGAATGATGGATTTGTTACCTGGGTGGTCGCCGGGGATTAAACGGCTGGTGACAATCGTGTTGCCGAACTGGAACAGAGCCTTATGGTCATCGATACCGACGCGGACATTTGGTTCGTTTTCAAAAAGGCGGACGATGTCGGAGAGAACCCTGGCAGGAACGTTAGCGCAGAAATGAACGTCTTGGCTGATATGAATTGTTTTGCAGGCCAAACGAGCCGAATCTGTGGCAATGGCGACTAATTGGCCATTCCCTGTCGCCTCAAGCTTTACAGCCGCCAAAACCGGCCTTTGCTCCTTGGTGGAAGCCGCGAAAGCACTTTGGTCGACGAGCAAAGCGATGTCCGCGCAGCTTGCATCGAAGACTTGCCCCGCAACATCAAAGTCGATGTCAGGGTACTCATCCGCGTTGATGCTGTTGAGTTTAACAGAGGAACGACCCCCGTCTACCTTAGCGATGGAGTCATCGATAACCTCAATACTAACTTCATTAACATCGACCCGACGAATGAATTCGGTTAGGTTCCTCGCATTGACTAGAGTTTTGCCCATGCTGGCGTTACGAATGATTTCCGTTTCTCCCTCCATGTAGGGGATGGTGACGCGGATTGCCAATTCTGCGTTAGATCCCGTTATTTCTAATCCTTTTTCGTTCAAATCCAATTTTACGTTAGATAAGACAGGGTTGGGCGATTTAACGGCAACGCCATGGCTAGCCGCATTGAGAGCCTTAAGGAATTTTTCTTTATTAATTGTGAACCGCATGCGCCTAATATTCCTCCAATTTCATTCTTTAAAAATATTAACAACAATAATAAGAGATGTGAGTTGTGTGGATTATGTGGAAAACTCGTTTCCGTCCCCCCCCTCTTAAATTTTAACACGTACCACTTAAGAAGGAAATTTATTTATTATATAAATAATCTTACGGTTTCAACTTGTCCTCCAAGTCCTTTATTGCCTTTTGCATCTCGATGTCGGTTTTCAACAGGTTTTCCACTTTTCCGACGGCGTTCATCACCGAGGTGTGGTCCTTTGAGAACAATTTTCCAATCTCGCTGTAGTTGAGGGCGAGGCATTCACGACATAAATACATGGATATGTGACGTGCGAGCGCGATTTGCGCCACACGCATCTTTCCAGTAATCTGCGAAGGGGTCAGCGCGTAATAATCGGCAACCACGGACACGATTCTTTCCGGAGATAAGACGGTTGCTTCTTGCTTACTTTTGATGAGGCTGGATATCGCTTCCGCCGCGACATCCGCGGTGATGTGTTTGGTGGGGCGGATGTTAATCGTGTAGAAGATGAGACGATTCAAAGCCCCTTCGAGCTCTCGAACGTTGCTGTTGAATTTCTTCGCCAGCAAGTCAATAACCTCGTCGTCAATGACGCTGGAACTAAGGTCCCCTGCCGCGATTTTCGAACGGAGAATTAGTTTACTAGTTTCCAAATTTGGCTTTTTGATTTTAACGGATAAACCTTGGGAGAAACGGGTCTTGAGACGCTCGTCCATTCCATCGATGGTGGAGGGGTCTTGATCGCTAGTTAAAACGATTTGCTTTTTGGCGTTGGCTAGCGTTTGGAAAACGTTAAAAAACATTTCCATGGTCTTCGCCTTTTTCCGGAGGTATTGCACATCGTCTAGCAAGAGAACGTCCACCTCGTTTCGGAAATAGGCGTTAAAGGACTGATCCGTTTGGTAGTTTGTGGCAAAATTGACGAACTCATCGATAAAATCCGAAGCGGAAATGTAAAGAACTTTCAAGTTCGGCTGCTTCTCTTTGATGTAATTCCCGATGGCTTCCAATAGGTGGGTTTTTCCGAGCCCGGAGTTACCATGAATCATTAGGGGGTTGAAGACGTTCCCGGGGTTAGAGGCGATTAAAAGTGCGGCTTGCCTCGCCTCCATATCACTGTCGCCAACAACGAAGGAATCGAAGGTGAATCGAGGGTCCAGTCTGGCGTTTTTAAAAAAATGAACTTCGGAATCAGATTTTGAGATAGAGTTTCCATTGCTAAGAAGCTGATCCTTCGACTTGAAATCCAGTTTGTAATTGGTTCCGGTGCATCCGTGAACCGCATCGGTGATTTGCTTAAGAAATTTGGTGGAAAAAACAACTGCCGCCAAAGCCGATGGCGCGGAAATGACCATAGTGTCACCGTTTACTTCTGCAATCGAACTCCCCGAAAAAAAGGCTTCGTATACTCGGTCGTCTTCGATGGTTTTCTTAATGGCGGTGAGAATGGCGGACCACAACTCCTCCCGCTCGGATAACGTTGCGTACATACGGCGTTATTATAAAAGTTTTCCACAAAATGCCAAGAAAAGGATTCCAAAAATTTACTTTTCCACATTTTCGACATAAGAAATAATTTTTTGTCCCGTTTTCATCGGATGAAAGTTATGCACTTATCCACATTGTTGAAAACTCAATTCGTTTCCATTTACTACTTTTTGGGTGTGGATATCTCGGGGAATTTTGGAGTTTTACCCGAGATATTTTTAAAAAACGATTCGTGATGGTCATAACAATTTGGGAACTTCCCCAAAAATGTGGAAAACGTAAAAACGCGCGTAACGAAAGGGAAACCCACTTCGGTTTTCCCCTAAAAACGCCTTTAGGAAATGTGGAAAACTTCTTTTGCGGAAAACCTTTTCTTCCCGTGAGCGCGTGCGAATTTAGTTGCTAGCCCCATTTTACCCCCCTATAATTGCACTTGCTTTTAAGCAAAGGAGAACCTCGTTATGGCAAGCAAAAAAACCTACCAACCCTCGAAAGTGAAGCACGCTCACCGCGCTGGCTTCCGCGCTAGAATGGCGACCCATTGTGGACGCAATGTCCTCGCCCGCCGCCGCGCCAAAGGCCGCAAACGCCTCGCTGCTTAATTTTTTGGGATTTTCGCGCCGTGAAAAAGGAAAATACAATCAAGCCCCATCGGGAATTCGATCGAATCATCCATACCGGCGCCAGGGTCAAGTCTGCCCACTTCACCGTATTCGGCGAAAAAAATGCCAATTCCGTTCTTCGGATTGGCATCGCCGTCGGGAAAGCCAACGGCAAAGCGTTCATGCGAGTTCGCATTAAACGACAAGTTCGCGCGATCATCGCTTCCAAAAAAATGGATTTAACGCAGCCGTTCAACCTCATCATCGTGGTTCGCCCGTCCTACCACGAGGGCGAATTCACGCAAAATGAGTTGGAGCTACACGCTTCGCTCGACCGCATGAAGGAAATACTCAATTGAAACCGAGATCAAACAAAAAATTGTTGACTGGAGTTGCTCTTGCACTCGGGGCGGTTTTTCTTTCTGGCTGCACCGCTAACTTCTGTTCGTCTACGGACCAGGCCGCTATGGCTTATCCTTACGACCAAGGAGTTACGGTTTATGTTTCCAAGGAAGAATACAACGCTTTGAAGAACGGAAGCGATGAAACAATCAAAGCGATCATCGCGCAAGAAGAGGCTTGGTCAACGGAAGCCGCCGCTTACGGCCTCCCCGCCATTGCAGGTCCTGCCCTGGATGGCAACGACAACGTTTACAAGTACATTCCGTTCCAGTACAAGGAAACCGAAGGTGAAAACAAGCAGCCTGTTAAAGTGAATGGCTCGCTTGTCTTTAACGCTTTCACTTCCAAAAAATCCGCTTCTTTACTCGATTCGGTCATTTTATCCGCTAAAAATAATGGGTACTATGTGCCGAGTGTTTACTACTTCGGCATTCTTGATGATTATGTGTTAAAAGCGGCCATCGTTGAATCCGACTCCACCGGCGATTATGGCTGGGGAAAATACATGACGGTTGATACCTGGGCTGAATATGCCGCTACCGATGGTGGCAAAGCTTTCGTCAGCGCTCTTACTGCCAACGGTGAAAACGGCGCCGCCTGGGCCGTTAACGCCAACAAAACCGAAAATGGCCTCGAAACCGACGAATTGATCCAAAGTGGAAAGCCGGAAGAGGGCAAAACCCAATCCGTCCTTTACGAAAATGGACGCATAAAGTTCTCAGGCGACCTCTACAAAAACAAAAAAGGTGAAGACGTTCGCGATTTCTGGGGCTTCTATGACAAGTGGAATGAGGACATTCGTTCCAAATTTGTTGGAAAAGAAGTTGATGGAAAAACTTTCTCTCAACTTGATTCCTATGCCCTTCCCTCTGCCGACTTCACCGCTTTGTATAAGTCGACCGTCAGTGGACGCGTGAACCGCATCACTTCTTGCATCGCTACTCGTGACGGCTATTACGGCCACTATGGACCGAATGCCGATTGGAAAGTTCCGATGCAACAAAAATCCTGGGGTTACGCCTGGCATAAAGGCTTCCTCGAAGGATTGCTCGTCTACCCCGTTTCTTGGTTGACGGACACCTTCGCAGTCGGTATGGATCCTCTTCTGACCGGCGTTGGGCAGATTTGGGCCATCGTATTCGTGACCTTAATCGTTCGTTCGCTTCTGCTTCTTGTCAGCTTCCGTTCTACGATGGATAGCCAAAAGATGCAGATGCTTCAACCTGAACTTGCTAAGATTCAGGCCAAATATCCGAACGCCGATACCAACACGGCTGAAAAACAACGTCTTAGCCAAGAACAAATGGCTCTGTACCGCCGACACGGTGTCAAACCATTCCGACAAATGCTTGTGCTCATCGTTCAATTCCCGGTGTTCATCTGTGTTTGGAGCGGGTTGCAGGGGTCTTCGGCCCTCGCTACCGGCGAATTCTTGAATTTGTCTCTGTCTGATACCATCCAGCAAACCCTGTTTAACGTCGGCGGGACGTGGTATTTGAATACCAAAGGTTGGTGGACGGCCCTCGTCTTGTTCATTTTGATGGCGGGCGTTCAGATCATGGCCATGATGCTTCCTCGCATTATTGCCAAGATTCAAAATAAGGACGTTGCCAAATTAAATGTGAATAACGCGGCCAATCAGCAAAACAAAACCATGAAGATTATGAGCGTGGTTATGATGGTCTTTACGATCGTCATGGGCTTCATGCTCCCGTCTGCCATGGGTGTTTACTGGCTTATTGGCGGTTTGATGTCCATGCTTCAAACTGGCATCACCCAACTCATCATGACGAAATCGAAGAAAAAGAAAGCGAAATAAAATGAAAGAATATAGCGCAAAAACCATTGAAGAAGCGGTTAAGCTTGCCTGTGACGAGCTTTCCGTGGATGAAAAACACCTCGTCTACGAAGTGAAAGAGGAAAAGAAATCCCTCTTCCGCAAAACGGCAACCATCGCGGTTTATACCGATGAAGACGCCGCTGGATATGCGGAAAAATACCTCCATGACGCCGTTGCGGCTCTTGGCATTGAAATCACGACCGAAAGTGTTGTCGAAGACGAAATCATCAAAGTCACAATCAATTCTGAACGCAACCCCGTGCTTATCGGACGTAGTGGAAAAACCCTTCAAGCCCTCAATGAACTCGCTAAGCTTGCGGTTAGCAACAAATTCAAACGTCGCTACCGCATCCTTCTCGACGTCGCGGGATATAAAGAAGAAAAATATGATAAGATTGCCAACATTGCTAAGCGTGAGGCCAATCGCGTTCTCCGCAATCACTTCGACGTCCAACTCGATCCGATGACTCCGGACGAAAGACGCATCGTGCACAACACCTTATCCGGTATGGAGCACATCAAAACCGAATCCACCGGTGTTGGTGCCAACCGTGCCGTTTCGATCAAATACGTCGAATAATCTTCAATAAAATAAGGAAAAGGGCCTAACGGCTCTTTTCTTTTATATATAATAGGTGCGCGTATGAATGAACCGATTATCGCCCTTGCAACTCCACCCCTAAAAAGCGCCCTCGCTATGATTCGCGCTTCTGGCGAAGGCATTTTGGAAATCACGGACTCTCTCTTTTCTAAACCAGTCTCCAATTTAAAAACCCGTTCTTTGCTTTATGGAACTTTGTCCGATCAAGGACAGGCCATGGATGAAGTGGTTCTTTTGGTGTATCCCAAACCCCATACCATGACGGGCGAAGATGTTGTGGAGATTTGCTGCCACGGTTCTATGGTTATTGTGAATCAAATCGTGGAAGCCTATCTTTCTCGCGGGGTGCGTTATGCAACGGGAGGGGAATTCTCCGCCCGAGCTTTCTATAACGGTAAGATGGATTTGATTGAAGCGGAGGCGGTTCAGGATCTAATTAACGCCACCACCGTAGAATCCAAAAACGTCGCCTTGTTGTCATTAAGCGGCCAAACCAGCAAATCGATTGGGCCATTAAAAGAAGAAATCGGCGCATTGCTTGGTTTGGTGGAAGTTGGCATAGATTTTCCGGAATATGACGAAGAAGAAGCGGCGACGAATCAAGGAATTGCCGCAGGATGCCACGCCATTCGCGAACGTATTTCCACCCTGTTAAAGCAGGGCGAAGAAGGAAGAATGATACGTGAAGGGGTCAAACTGGCCCTGGTTGGCAAGCCTAACGTTGGAAAGTCTTCCTTGCTGAACGCTCTCCTTCAAAAAGAAAAGGCGATTGTCAGCGATATCCCTGGGACGACGCGCGACGTGGTGGAGGGAGATTTATCCATTAATGGCATCCCTGTTCATCTCATGGATACCGCGGGGATTCGTGAATCGAATGACACGATTGAACAACTAGGTGTTAAGCGATCTCTATCCTCTATCGAAGAGGCAGATTTGGTGCTTTTCGTGCACGATGCTTCCACGAATTACGATGAAGAAGAACGGGAATTGTTGAAATCGGTGGAAAACAAACCCTATTTAATCGTGAACAACAAAGCAGACTTAATTGCGGAAAAGAATGACGACGAAATCGAAGTATCTGCGCTTCATAACGATATCGACGCTCTGAAAAAAGCGATTGTTGAGAAATTAGGGATCCACGATAGCGCCTACCATACCCCTTCTCTTTCCTCTGCGAGAGAATTGGCACTTCTGCGTTTAGTCGATTCCGACTTAAAAGAAGCGGAAGAAGGCGCGAATAACGGATTATCTGTTGATTTGCTTTCCGTATCCCTTCAGGAGGCCTATAACCACGTTCGCGAATTGCTTGGGGAAGACGCAACGCATGATTTGACGGATGAAATCTTTTCCCGATTTTGCGTGGGAAAATAAGGAACTTTATGAAATTTTTTGACTCCCATTGCCATTTGAACGATAAAGAATTTGATTCCTCTTATCGTGAGGTCTACGAAAGGGCTAAATCGATGGACGTGTCCCCTCTTTTGGTTATTGGGTGGGATTTCGAATCATCCTTAAAAGCGGTTCAAATGTCGGAAGAACTTGAAGGAGTGTATGCCTTGGTTGGGTTTCAACCCGAAAATCTTGAATCGATTTCGGAAGAGGCGATCCAAAAGATAGAGGAACTAACGAAGCATCCGAAAGTGGTAGGTATCGGAGAAATCGGTCTCGATTACCGTTGGTTTCACGATCCTAAAGACCATGAAAACCAAAAGAAGTGGTTTATCCGTCAATTAGAACTCGCAGATAAACTCGATTTGCCTGTTTCTATCCACGCTAGAGAAGCTTTAGGGGATACCTTGGATATTCTTCGGGTTCATTCCCCGAAAAGAAAAGGAGTTTTGCATTGCTATTCCGGATCGGTTGAAACCATGATGGAACTAGAAAAGCTAGGATACTACTTTGGCTTTGATGGACCCGTGACCTTTAAAAACGCAAAGGAACCAAAGCGATGCGTGCAGTCGTGTCCTTTAGAACGGTTGCTTGTGGAAACCGATTCACCATATATGGCCCCGACCCCTTTGAGGGGAACGGTGAATGAACCGAAAAATATCCCTTTAATTGTCACAGCTATGGCTGAATTAAAGGGTATAAGCATCGACAAATTAGCGGAAGTGATGCAAAAGAATTTAGAAAGGCTGTTCCGCGTGAAACATGAATAAAATTCAATACCCTGCCATCATTGTTGTAGAAGGAACGTCAGATGAGGCTTTAATTAGTTCTTTCATGGATGCCGACATCGTTGTTACCAACGGTTCAGACGTTCCACGTGAAACAATCGAGTATTTGAAAGAAGCCAAAAAGAAGCGAGACATTGTAGTTTTAACGGATCCAGATTGCCCGGGAAAACGCATACGGGATATCTTAAACCGCGAAATCCCAGGTCTTTTGCATGCCTTCGTTCTTAAAGAACACGCGATTAAACACCACAAGGTTGGCGTTGCGGAAAGTTCCAAGGAAGATGTGTTGGACGCCCTTTCTCATATTGTTCCCACCGCCTCCTCCGATCGTGGCAAGTTAACCATGGCGGATTTAGTGGAATTAGGGTTGATGGGGGAGGATAATTCCTCGTCAAAAAGAGCGAAATTGGAACGGGTTTTGCATTTGGGACACACTAACGCAAAAACGCTGCTAAAAAGAGTGAATGCGTTGGCATTAACAAAAGAGGAGCTTCAGGAGGCGCTAGAACAAGATGAATGAAGACAAATTTTTCGAAGGAGTGGCTTCGTTAAAGCTTTTGGCGAAAAAAGAAGTGGGGCAAAACTTCCTAATCGATCCACGTGCCGCCGAAAGTATTGTTAATGCGCTAGATATTCAAGAAGGCGAAAGGGTGCTGGAAATTGGCTGCGGAGCCGGCTCTCTTACCTATTTCCTTTCCCGTTATTCCAACGAAATAGACGCCATTGATATTGATGAAGCCATGTTGTTAAAAACGGGCAAGGATTTCGAAAAAATGGAAAACCTTCACGTTATTTATGGCAATGCGGCGAAATGGGATTATTCCTCCTACGATAAAATCGTTGGAAATCTTCCTTATTACATCACTTCCTTGCTTGTAGAAAGAGCGTTGATGGAAGGAAAGAAGGCGAAGCGTATGGTTTTCATGGTCCAAAAAGAAGCCGCTGCTCGTTTGCTATCTCGCCCGGGATCCAAAGATTACGGCCCTCTCCCCATTTACCTTTCCTTGGTTGCAAATTCCAAGAAACTTTTTAACGTTGGTCGTAATTCCTTTACCCCGATTCCCCACGTGGACTCTTCTGTTCTTCGTTTTGACGTGATTCCTGAATCTCATAACGAAGAAACAAAGGAAACATATAAATTTTCCCAAAGCATGTTCCTTCAGCGTCGAAAAACCATCTTCAATAACCTGAAATCCTATCTACGCGACGATATAAAAGCTAAGGAGGTTCTCGCTTCCTGCGGGATTGAACCGACGAGACGTCCCGATGCCATATCGCCCCTTGAATATTTATCTCTCTACCGCGCCACGAAACGAGTACAATAAATCTCGCGTTTACGGAGAATGATATGCTCATAAAATCCTTCGCTAAAATCAATTTGTCGCTGCAAATCAAAGGTGTTCGCCCCGATGGGTACCATGAATTAGAAATGGTTAACCTCCCTTTGAGCTTGCATGACGTCATTGAAATCGATGTCTCCCCTCGTTATGCCAACACCTATATTGTCTGTGATGATCTTGCTTTGATGAGCATGAAATCCAACTTATGCACGAAGGCGGTCGACGCTATGCGCGCACATTATGGGTTCAAAGACAACTTCATGATCCATATTCATAAGGAAATTCCTTTTGCCGCGGGACTAGGTGGAGGAAGCTCCAATGCTGCCTGCGTGATGCTTGGCTTAGACAAGATGCTAAAACTTCACGCGAAAAAAGAAGACTTAGTCGAAATTGGAAAAGGATTAGGCGCGGATGTTCCCTTTTTTTTGCATCCTCACCCAGCCCTTGTGGAGGGTATTGGAGAAAAATTCACGCCAATTGAGGTGAAGAAAAGATATTTTTGCCTTCTTGTTAAGCCGGAAAAAGGGCTATTCACGAAGGACGTGTATGCAAAATGCGATGAATTCCCTCGTCAAATTATCGATACGGGCCTCGTGTTAAAAGGATTGAAGGAAGGCGACGATTCTTTGATTGCCTCTAATCGCGGAAACGACCTTTATCTAGCCGCGGAATCTTTGCTTCCGGAAATCAAAACAATTGTTGAATCCCTCCGTGAGGATGGTTTTGAAATCGCCTCTATGTCCGGATCGGGATCTTGTTGCTATGCTTTAACCTGTGATCAAAAGAAAGCGGCGAAAGCGGCGAAGAAATACACAAAACAAGGGCACGTATCCCTTGTTTGCGAAATCCTTCGTTGATTTGTAGACTCCCATCATCCTTTGAGCCAATTGGCTCATTTTTTATAGCAAAAGAAAAGACGCCGGGGATTCCGACGCCTTTTCCGTTAAGTGAAGTCTTACTTCTCTTCGCTGTTCAAGATGTTCGCTTGAGCCGCGGCAAGGCGGGCTAGCGGGACACGGAACGGAGAGCAAGAAACGTAGTCGAGACCGACACGATCATAGAACATGATGGACGCGGGGTCACCACCGGTTTCACCGCAAACCCCGATGAGGAGGTTCTTGTTGGTGGCACGGCCACGTTCGACAGCGATCTTGACGAGTTCGCCAACCCCTTCGACATCGATCGTTTGGAACGGATCGAATTCATAGATCTTGTGATCATAGTAGAAGGGGAGGAATTGGCCGGAGTCATCGCGGGAGAAGCCCATGGTGAGCTGGGTAAGGTCGTTGGTGCCGAAGCTGAAGAATTCCGCATGTTTGGCGAGTTCGCCGGCACGGAGGCAGGCGCGCGGGATTTCGATCATCATACCGACGTGGTAGACGAGTTTGACACCCTCTTTGGCCATTTCATCTTCGACCGCTTTGATCACGGTGTTCTTGGCCCAGAGGTATTCCTTCAATTCGCCGCAGAGAGGAATCATGATTTCGGGTTCGACTTCGTGTCCGAGCTCCTTCGTAGCCTTGATAGCGGCTTCGATGATAGCGCGGGCAAGAACGGCGTAGATTTCCGGATAGGCAACGCAGAGACGGACGCCACGGAAGCCCATCATCGGGTTGGCTTGATGGAGTTGGTTGATACGATCCTTGATCTTTTGAACGGTGACACCAAGGGATTTGGCGAGGTCGTTGATGGTCGCTTCATCGCCGATTTCCGGGAGGAATTCGTGTAGAGGCGGGTCGAGAAGACGGATGTTAACCATCGAATCGGGGTTCGCCATATACATTTCGTAGAAGTCACTCATGAGGAACGGACGGATGCGTTCCAAAGCGGCTTCACGCTCTTCGGTCGTGTCGGAGAGGATCATGCCACGCATATTGATGATGCGTTCCGGAGCGAAGAACATACGTTCGGTACGGCAGAGACCGATACCTTCAGCGCCGAAGTTGCGGCCGTTGTGGGCATCGTCGGGGGTATTGGCGTTGACGCGGACTTTGAGGCGACGATATTTGTCAGCCCAAGCCATCAAGCGGCCAAAGTCGCCACCGAGGTTGGCGGGAACCATCTTGATTTCGCCTTCATAGACGAGACCAGTGGAACCGTTGACGGAGAGGACGTCGCCTTCGTGGTAGACTTTATCACCAACTTTGAGGGTCTTTTCCTCTTCGTTGACAACGATTTCGGTCGCACCAGCGACGCAGCATTTACCCATGGAACGGGCAACGACCGCAGCGTGGGAGGTCATACCGCCACGAGCGGTGAGGATGGCTTCGGAATTGACCATACCGATGATGTCTTCCGGAGAAGTTTCAGCACGGACAAGGACGACTTTCTTTCCAGCGTCGTGCCAGGCTTTGCATTCTTCAGCGGTGAAGACGATCGCACCAGTGCCAGCGCCCGGGGAAGCGGGGAGGCCTTTGATGACGGGGTCATGAGCCTTGAGATCTTTTTCGTCGAAGGTCGGGTGGAGTAAGTCGTTGAGTTGCTTCGGCTCGACGCGGCAGACCGCGGTCTTTTCGTCGATGAGTCCTTCGTCGACGAGGTCGCAAGCAATCTTCAACGCGGCGTGGGCCGTGCGCTTGCCATTACGGGTTTGCAAGAAGAAGAGCTTGCCGTGTTCGATGGTGTATTCCATGTCTTGCATATCGTGGAAATAGGTTTCCATGCGCTTGATGGTTTCCATGAACTGTTTGTAGACTTCCGGCATGCGCTTTTCGAGTTCGTCGATGTGAAGCGGAGTGCGGATACCAGCGACGACGTCTTCGCCTTGGGCGTTCGGAAGGAACTCGGCGTAGACTTTCTTTTCACCGGTGGACGGGTCACGGGAGAACGCGACACCAGTGCCGCAATCTTCGCCCATGTTGCCGAAGACCATCGTTTGGACGTTGACAGCGGTGCCCCATTCATAGGGGATGCCGTTCATTTGACGATAGATGTTGGCACGGGGGTTGTCCCAGCTGCGGAAAACGGCGGCAACCGCTTCTTTGAGTTGGACATACGGATCTTGAGGGAAATCTTCCCCAAAGGTCTTCTTGTAGTAGGCTTTGTATTCGCCAACGAGGGTCTTAAGTTGATCCGAAGTGACTTCGGTGTCGAGCTTATAACCGTTTTCTTCCTTGATCTTGTCGAGCATCGCGTCCATTTCGGTGCGCGGATGTCCTTTGGCGATGTTGGTATACATCAAAAGGAAACGACGATAGGAGTCCCAAGCAAAACGTTCGTTGCCGGAAGCCTTCGCGAGTTCTTCAACGGTGGTATCGTTGGTTCCGAGGTTGAGGATCGTGTCCATCATACCCGGCATGGATTGACGAGCACCAGAACGAACCGAGACGAGAAGAGGCATGCCCTCTCCGCCGCCGAATTTCTTTCCGTTGACTTCTTCCATTTCGTGAACATGTTTCACGATGTCCTCCCAGACGAAATCGGGGATCTTCTTACCCGAATCGTAGTAGAGGGTGCAAGCTTCGGTGGAGATGGTGAAGCCAGCGGGGATGTTGATCCCAGCGGCAGTCATCTCGGCAAGACCAAAGCCTTTTCCACCAAGGATCTCTTTGCCGACTTTAGCGGCGTGAGCTTCTTTGAAGGAATATACGTACTTTTTCTCTGCCATTTTTTCCTCCTAATGACAATTAGTGGGGCACTAGCCCCGACGGGTAGTATCTTACCATAGGTAAAAGGGTTCTTAATATAGAAAAGATTCCCTTTATCGTTAATTTTTGTGTTATATGGCCTTCGTTAACGAAGGATATCGATTTTTTCTACAGCTTCCGCGAGGTTGCCCACGATAAAATCGGGTTTTGCGTCCGGGTATTTTGCGTAGGGGTGAGGGTCGCCGCCTAAAAGCAAGACGGAGTGGGTTTCGGCATTTTTGGCTGTTTGGACATCTTGAGTGGTGTCCCCAATAAACCACGAGGATTCAAAGTTGATGTTGTGGTCTTTTTTGGCTTTTAACAACATGCCAATTTTCGGCTTTCTGCAATCACATTCCTTGGTATATTCCGCGACAGATTGCTCTTTTTTGATAGGGAAGTGAGGGCAGAAGTAAATGCCGTCCAAATAAGCCCCTTCCTTGCCTAACTCCATTTCTAGCGTGGCCATAATGCGTTGCAATTCCCCCATGGTGGTCTCGCCACGAGCGACAATCGGCTGATTGGTGATGCAAACAGCTAGATAACCAGAGTCGTTAATTTTCTTAACGGCTTTCGCTGCTCCGGGAATCAGGTGGAGCATCTCGGCTTTCACGACAAAATCGCCGAAGACGTTGAGGGTGCCGTCACGGTCTAAGAAAAAGGCGGTTTGAGGATTCCTGAGGTTTTTGCGTTCTGGAATTCCTTTGGAAACGTCGTTTGTTACTTTTTCTATGCTTAGTCGATCTTCCATTTTGACAACGTATTCGCTTGAGTGATACGCGTACAGGCCTTCAATTGCCAGCGTAGGGGCAAAAACATCGTCCCGGAAGTTCAGTGGGCAAATGTCGTCAGGATCATAAGTCGATAAAAAGCCTCCCGACACAATGGCTAAATCGGTGGGAATGATGTTTCTGTAGGCAAAATCTCTGGCTGCAGAGGTTTCTTTTGGCAGAACGACGAATCCCCGACCATTTGGCTTGACGATAAGGACGTCCTTTTGTTCTGGGTGGGGTTCGGGGTGAACAAACGCGGAAATCATCGCGCCCTTTTCTTTATGAAATTTAAGAAAACGGTGAAGATCGACGTCTAAAAACAAATCCCCTGGGACATAGAGGAGGTCTTCGTCTAGTTCAGCCAAAGACGCGATTGCACCGGCATTTCCCTTTGGCTTATCGAGCAAAAGAAGCGAGACCTGTGCGTTTCCTGCTAAAAAATCAGGGACATCAGCCTTCTTTGGCCATGCGATAAAAAGATGGTCGACACCATTATGCAACAAAGATTCAGTTTGCCATTTTAAAAGTGGCTTTCCAAGAATTGGGGTATCCCATTTCGCGACCCCATATCCTGGTGTGGCGAAGTCTTTTTTGTAGGCGGCGCAGTAAAGTAAGGCTTTCATGTCCTCATCATACCTTAAAACGGGCTCAAAATGAGTAGGGAACACATCGCTGTTTCCGACATTTTGTTAAAAAGAGTAGAATGAGAAGCGTTATGAAGCAAAACGACCCCTTGATTCTTACTTTCGATTTCGGAACCCAGTCCGTCCGAGCCTCCCTTTTCAACAAAAAGGGGGAGTGTGTAGGAATGGAAAAAGAAACCTATCAACCCGCCTATTTTTCCCCAAAACCTGGTTATGCCGAAATGGATCCAAATGATTATTACGATTATTTATGCGTTGCCTGTAAACGCTTGGTGGAAAGTCATCAAGAAGAAATAAAACGCGTCCAAGGCATTGTGGTGGATTGTTTCCGTGATTCTGCGGTCCTTTTGGATAAAGAACGTAAGGTGATTCGTCCCATGATTCTATGGCTCGATTCCCGCATGGCCAAATGCGAAGACCCCCTTCCTTTGTTCAACCGTTTTGCCGTTAAACTGGTTGGAATGGATTACGTCATCAAAATGAATCGTCGCCGTTCCGTAATGAACTGGATTAAAGAGAACGAACCGGAAAATTTCGAGAAGTGCGATAAATACGTCTCGGTGTCTACCTTCTTTATTTATCGTTTAACGGGTGAATTAAAAGATACCGCCTGCTCCTATACCGGTCATTATCCCGTCGATACCAAAAAAGGCACATGGTACAAAAAACCAACCAAGCACTTTAAAGGCATGGTGTTTTCCATTAAAAAGTCCCAGTTGTGCGATTTGGTTCCGCCTGGAGGGGTTTTGGGCCAAATTAGCGAACAAGCCGCGAAGGAAACGGGGCTTCCCGTCGGGCTAAAAGTATTTGCCGGCGGATCGGATAAGAGCTGCGAAACGTTAGGCGCCGGAGTGGTGGATACCACCATGGCGGCCGTTTCGCTTGGAACGGCTTGCTCTATTGAAACAACGACCCCCCATTACACCGAGCCTGTTCGGTTTTTACCTGGCTACGCGAACGTGATTTCAAACTCCTATAACGTGGATATTCAAATTTATCGTGGGTTTTGGATGGTAAATTGGTATTTAAAAGAATTTGGACGTGAAAAAATCGAAGACTATTTTGTTGAGACGAACCCCGAAACCTATAACAGCCGTTTAAAAAACATTCCCGTTGGAAGCGATGGTTTGATTGTTCAACCCTTCTGGGGGCCGCTTTTGGACCGTCCTCAAGTCAAGGGAGCAATTATTGGGTTTTCCGATTACACGACTAGGGATCATGTTTACCGCGCCATTATTGAAGGGATTGGATACGAACTTCGCTATTCCTTGGATGGCATCCGCAAACAGCTGAAACATCGCGATCACATTCACAAAATTCGAATTTCTGGCGGCGGTGCGCAAAGCGATGAAATCTGTCAGATTATGGCGGATATTTTCAATCTTCCCGTTTCCCGAGTGCAAACGCACGAAACCTCTAGCCTTGGTGCGGCGATTGCCGGATTCTTGGCCGCGGGGGAATTTAAAGACCCTGACGAAGCGGTCAAAGCGATGGTTCATGAGGAGAAGACATTTGTCCCTAACCCGGAGAACGTCGAAATCTATGAGGGTCTATATCAAAACGCCTATAAAAAACTCTACCCCTCTTTAAAGGACGTTTATCGATACCTTTATGACTTCACTGCCCAATAAAAAACCACGCAAAATCAATTCAAAGGTGAGTAATTGAGTTATGGATGATTGGAGCGCTGACTTCGTTTCTTTCGAAAAATTCTTTGCGACAGGTCATACCTTGGCGGAGGGTTTTCTTTCTTCTCAACCCCTACTCAAGGCCATTCCAAATATTCATGACTTTTTGCTCCAACAAATTCAAAATCTTGACCTTTCTCAATACCAAGAAATTGCACCTCAGTGTTGGGTTCATCCAAATACAATCGTCGATAAGAGCGCGGTCTTAATTGGCCCTTTGCTTCTTGGCCCCGGGTGCGAAGTTCGACCCGGCGCATATATTCGTGGCAATGTTCTTGCAGGAAAAAACGTTGTCATTGGCCACTGCACCGAGGTTAAAAATTCCATCCTTTTTGACGAAGTTCAGATTCCGCATTTTAACTACGTTGGAGATTCTATTTTAGGGTATCGCGTTCATTTTGTCGCCGGGGCAATAACTAGCAATTTCCGCGCAGATCACGGCCCAATCAAAATTAAATATGGCGAAAATGCAAGGATTTTACCCTTCAATAAAATGGGGGCCGTTGTCGGCGATTTCACGGAAGTTGGTTGCAACGCTGTTTTAAATCCCGGAACCTTGCTGGGGAAAAATTGCCGAGTTTACCCCCTTGCTTCTATTCGCGGGACTTACCCCAGTGAAACAATCGTGAAACAAAATGGAGAAACCTCTTGTGTGCGCCATCCAAAAGAAGAAGCACAATGAAAACAATTACGGTTTATGTTTTACCTCATGAAAATCTAGCGGCCTCCCAATTAAAAATTGCCACATTCATTGGGGAGGAACAATATTCGGCGTTGAAGGAAACGTATGGAGGAAAAGCAACATTCCTGCCTTCCGTTGCAAAAACTTATTTGCTTAAGAAATTTACGCCGAACAACCCTCTTTTTTATGGCCCAAACGGAAAGCCTTACCAAGACGGCTGTTTCTTTAATTTATCCAACACGAAAGACGCTTCCGTGATTGTTGTTGCGGACCAAGAATGCGGTGTAGATATCGAGGGAGAAAGAAACATGACCCCTGGCTTCCAACAAAGTGTTTTTGGCGAGGTAATCGCAAACGAGGACCCCATTGCTTGCTGGACGAGAAAAGAAGCGCTTAGCAAAGCGGAAGGAACGGGCCTTTCGGGTGCGCCTTTGCTGGATATACCGTTTAAAAAAGGGCTGTCCAACTATAAAGGTCGCGATTATTTTGTCGTGACCGGCTATTATGAAAGGTGGACGATTTCTGTTGCTACAGAAGGATCAGAAGAATTCAAAATCCAATTTGAAGAAGCGATTTAGTGCTTTGTTGGGTCTAATTTTTCACCACACTGACTGCAGAAAGAAGCATTCGGTTGGTTGATGTAACCACACCGGTGGCAGACAATGGTTTCCATTGGTTTTTCTGCATTACGGTGTTCGTCGGCATCGTGATATTTTTCTTGTCGAGCAAGATAGTCGTTTTGCTGTTCGCGAAGGGACTTTCGTTCTTGGTTTTGATAAGTTGCCATTGTGTGATCGGGGGTTGAGGCGGGGTTAATGGGAGGCGTAGCATCCTTCATTTTGATGGCCATTTTAAAACGGAATATCCAAGAAATGACAATGAAGACGACCGTAAAGCCAAAGGCGATCCAAAATACAAGGAAGGACCACTCCCCGTGCCCGGTGAAAATTAGAATTGGCATGAGGATAAAACAAATCATGATTGGTATCATGGAGATCCAAGAGACTTTTTTCCAAGTGTTGCTGGCTTTAACTGGGTTGAATTGATCTTTTTGTTGTTTCATTTTCCTTTAATTATAAAACGAGAATAAGGCCGCAAAAAAAGAAAATTTTGCAAATGATCGTGTTATTTTTCTTGTTGGTTTTCCCATTTGCCGTATAGTAATTTTGGAGGTAACTAACATGGAACAATGGATGTGGCTTGTTTGGCTGGGCATGTTTGTTCTTAGTTTGATTTTAGAGGCTTCAACGGAAGCGCTGGTTTCGATATGGTTTGCCGCGGGAGCGCTTGTTTCTTTGGGCTGCAGCTTTATTCCGGGCCTTCCTTATTGGGGCGAGGTGATTATTTTCTTTGCTATTAGCCTTATCGCTTTCTTTGCGATCCGTCCTTTCTTGACGCGATTTCAAAGAAGGAAACGTACTCCGACTAATGTGGATGCGTTAATCGGCTCGAAAGGCATCATGAAACTAGGAACCGACGAGTGGAATGTCGGCGAAGTCGAGTTGCGCGGGGCGATATGGACGGCCGTTTCGGTTAATGAGAAAATATCTATATCCGAAGGAGAACACGTGCATGTGGTTGCTGTTTCGGGGAATAAGTTGATTGTGGAAAAGGAGGACTGACTATGCCAGCCTGGGGAATTGTGTTAATTGTCGTACTCGTGTTTTTTATCTTATTGATGATTATTTTCTTCTCTTCGATTCGTATTATCGGCCAAACCGAGAAAGGAATCGTGGAACGTTTCGGTGCTTATCGGACAACTTGGGATACCGGCTTTCACCTCAAGGTACCCTTTTTGGATCGCTTGGCTCACCGCATTGACATGAAGGAACATGTTGCGGACTTTCCGCCTCAAAGCGTCATCACCAAAGATAACGTCACGATGCAAATCGATACGGTTGTTTTCTTTTATGTGACTGATCCGAAGCTATTTGCTTACGGCGTTGCAGACCCGATTCGTGCGATCGAATTGTTGTCGGCGACCACTCTTCGCAACGTTATCGGTGAGCTTGATTTGGACGAAACGTTGACAAGTCGTGACGTAATTAATGAAAAAATCCGCGGAATTTTGGATGCGGCAACCGATCCGTGGGGAATTAAAGTCACTCGTGTTGAAGTGAAAAACATCCTCCCTCCGAAGGATATCCAAGAAGCGATGGAACGTCAGATGCGTGCAGAACGCGAAAAACGCGAAAAAATCTTACTCGCTGAAGGACAAAAGCAGTCCGCTATCCTCATTGCCGAAGGTAACAAGGAATCCATGATCCTTAACGCAGAAGCGGAAAAAGAATCGACCATCCGTCGTGCGGAAGGTGAAGCCCAAAAATTGGTAGACATGAAAAAGGCGGAGGCCGATGGTATCCGTATGGTCCGCCAAGCCGAGGCTGACGGTATTAAAGCGATTAAGGATGCCGGCGCGGATAAAGCCGTTCTGACGATTAAGGGCTATGAAGCTTTGAAAGAGGTGGCCGACGGGAAAGCAACAAAGATTTTCCTTCCTAATGAACTAGGGAAACTTGGTGGAGTTGCTTCTGCCATCGCAGAAAGCATTAAAAAAGAGGAATAGCCTTATGCCTGCCTTTTTGGGCAGGCTTTTGCTAACAGGGGTATGCAGGTCGAAGAAATAAAGGTTCCTTACAAGGAATACCTTACTTATTGCAGAATCGTGAATCCCGATTGGAAAAAGAAGCCTTTACTATTGCTTCATGGCGGATCGGGTTCTACGTTTGAATTGTTTGATACTTTCGCATTTTCTTCTGATCGGTCCGTCATCATGTATGACCAAATAGGCTGTGGGCTATCTTCAATCCCCAACGACTAACCAGAACTTTATTGCTCGGATACTTGGATCGATGAACTTCAAAACCTTATCGGTTATCTTCGTCTAGACGAGTTTCATTTATTGGGTCACTCTTAGGGCGGAATGCTTGCTCAGCTTTATTGCTTGAAAACCAGGTTTAAAGGGGTGAAAAGTCTAATTTTATCTTCGAGGTTATCTTCTGCCTCGTTACGGAAAGAAGAAACCCATCGTCTGATTCGCTCCATGAGTAAAGAAGATCAAAAGGCCATTGGAGAAGCAGAAAAGAATAACGACTACACCGCTCCAAAATTTCAAAAAGCCTTGGATCGTTATTTGAAGATGACCGTTTCGGATTATTCTAAGGACGACCCAAACGTCCCTGAATGCCTGAGAAGAAAGAAAAATCTGGGAAATGTCGCTTATAACACCGCTTGGGGTCCTAGTGAGTTTCAACCGCTTGGCAACTTCAAAGACTATGGAATCACGACGCAATTAAAAGAAATTCGCCTACCTGTCCTCCTTCTTTTTGGCAAAAAGGACGAATCGGATAAAACGGTAAACGAAGCCATGTACGATGTTTTGACGAATACGACGAAAGAAAGGATGAGATTCCCAAGGCAAGACACATGACTTATTTCGCTAATTCTAAGTCCTATTTTGAGGCTTTGTCTCGTTTTTAGAGCATAGTGAACATAGGAATACGATAAGATGACTCCTGAATTTGGTTATTACACCGCATTAATTTGCGTATCCACAGGCATGATGGTTCTTTGCGCCTTGCTGAGTGCAGGAAGCCGTGCTTTT
>ULJH01032442.1_pt1 | contig 58706 bp, 47 predicted proteins | sample 1950781 | NCBI WGS metagenome assembly ULJH01 (sample SAMEA4835462, study PRJEB28245) | human gut metagenome | biome: gut microbiome; material: fecal sample | place: Denmark | collected 2008 | reverse complement strand
CTTTGAGGTTGAGGACTATCATACTTATTATGTCGGTGACGCCGAAGTGTTGGTGCATAATAGGTGCGACTTGACTGACGCTCCGGCAACAACTCATGGTGATATTAGGATTGGCGAAAGAGGACTTACACAACGTGAGTACGATTTGTTAAAATCTTCAACCAACATTAAGCATCAGGCGGATGGTGCAACGGTATATATTAGACAAGTAACATTAAATAACCATAGGGTATTAGTCGAAAATACAAGAGGTCAAATTGTCACACATATATATAAAGGATGTAACCAAACGCGGTTTAAAAAATTTGGCAAGAAATTATGGATGGCATTAATATGAATTTTAAGTGTTGCTTTTGCAATAAAACAATTCTAAGCACGAAACAAGGAACTCGACTTATTATAAAGAAACTTCAAGGAAGCAAAACATCTCAAGAATTATACTGTCATATTGACTGTTTAGAGAAGCTTCTTGTTGATCCTAAAATGCTGTACATCAAAATGTTGTAAATTATCACTAAGATGAAACTAGAGTGTGTTTCTAAAGTCGCCGCCCAGCGAAATTATGCAAGCCAGAGCAAAGCGGCTGCCAAATGAATGAAAGCGAGAAATCTGCAAGTGAGCTTTTCAAAGCGCATGGCGATTCTGCGATGGTCTTTGATCTCCATGAAAAAGCATTCGACAAGATGCCTTTCTTTGTAGTGATAGAAATCAGTGTACCACGGATCAACGGAGTTCGACTTTGGCGGGATGCAGAAATCAGCATCATGATTCGCGATGTATTCACGGTTTTCCCATGAGCCATAGGCTTTGTCGGCAAGAACGGTACTGCCGGAAATATCGAGCGGTTCAAGACATTTTTGCATCATGACTCCATCATGCACCTGTCCTCCGGTGAGTTTCAGCACCAAAGGGTAGCCGAGTCCATCCACTACCGCGTGGATTTGGAGCCTGTGCAAAATTTTCTGTAAATACCGAAGAAATGTGGTATAATAGGAAGAGAGCACAGGAAGGAAGAGAAAAATGGAAAGACCAAGGAAATCCCCGTCGATGAGTGACGGGAAAAGAGAGATCATATCCAGATTGATTGAGGAATACGACATCAGATTCGCGGAAGATATTCAGAATGCTCTGCGGGATCTGTTGGGCAGAACCGTCCAGGGAATGATGGAAGGAGAAATGGAAACGCAGAAAAAGGAAAAGCAGGAGGAAGATCCGGCTTACACCGATCCTCGGATGGCTACAAAACCAAGACGCTCCGTTCCAACTATGGACCTGTGGAAGTGAATGTCCCTCAAGATCGCAAGAGCGATTACGAGCCAAAGATCGTGCCGGAGATCGAGGAGTGGCAGAAGCGCCCGTTGAGCGCCGTGTATCCCATCGTGTACATAGACGCAATCGTCTTCAATGTCCGGAGCGAAGGCATCATCCGCAAGCACGCTGCTTATGTGATCCTCGGGGTCAGTGAAGAAGGACATAAAGAGGTACTGAGCATTACCGTTGGAGACAATGAGAGTGCAAAATTCTGGCTGAGTGTGCTGAATGAACTGAAAAACAGAGGTGTCAGAGACATTTTCGTGCTCTGCGCAGACGGTTTGAGCGGTATCAGTGAAGCAATCTCCGCTGCCTTTCCAATGACAGAGTATCAACGGTGCATTGTCCATATGGTCAGGAATACGCTGAAATATGTCGCGGATAAGGACAGAAAGAACTTTGCAAACGATCTGAAGACCATCTACCACGCTCCGGATGAGGAGACCGCACATCGGAATATGCTGACTGTCAGTGAGAAATGGGACAAAAAATATCCGGGAGCCATGGCTCGTTGGGAGGCGAATTGGAATGTCATCAGTCTCATGTTCAAGTTCTCCGAGACCGTCAGAAAGGTGATCTACACAGCAAACGCCATTGAAAGTCTGAACAGCGGGTACCGCCGCCTGAACCGTGGCAGAAGTGTCTTTCCGGACAGCAGAGCTCTGCTCAAAGCACTCTATCTTGCCACGCATGATCTGACCGAAAAGTGGACGAATGTGATCCGCGACTGGGGGAAGGTTTATGCAGAGCTGTCTGTAATGTATCCCGGCAGATTCAGCTGAATCCGCCGCCATCCTTGACAGAACGCTACAAAAATGGTATACTGATATTGCCGAAGGCGAAAGCAACTCAAAAATATGCGCATATAAACGCTCCCGGCTTGCCGATGATACCATTTTTGCACCAACCCGTCAAGGACGCTCCGCGCCGCCTACGGCGGTGGCTGGTGCTGCGGCCTCGGCTCTGCAATCTAAAAATATACGCTCTTTGCCGATAAATTGTCCCTTTTACAGAAAATCCTTAACAGAGCCCTCCTCTTTTTTGATTTTTACAGGAACATGATAAATACACGGAATCAGTTGTATTTACTCGCCTGCAAATTGAACAGATGTGCATGCTTTTTTGAATTCCGGCGAGTAGATTTTCTGTTTTCTTGACATAAAAATATGCACCTCCAAAAGTGTCCAACTTTTGGGGTGCATATCAAAAGATGACAACCCTTTTTCTTTCAATAAAAGGCATCCGATGGTCTTTCGGCTCTCGGATGCTTTTTGACTGGGGCTTTTTTACAGCCCAAATTGCACTACGCGGATTGCGCGGTGATACCTGAAAAATTTTTATGACGGCACGTTGAAAGGCTACGAATAATATTATCTTTTGCCTCTCAGGTTTTTGATCGTCACATTTCTGCGATCCAGTGCGATGTTTGCTCTTGCGAGTTTTTCAAGAGCAGCGGCAGTGTTGTTTGCCGTCAACTCATCTTCAACTTCTTTGATCGCCGAAAGCAATTCTTGGTTGAGATCTTCCATTTCCGGCGGAGTCGACAAAGGACTACTGCTTATCTTATCAAAAAACTCGGCAAATTTGGGTTTGCTCTCTGCATCTTTGCAAAGACTGAGCATCATCTCTGCCTCAATCTTTATCGCTCTCATGCCGATATTCTTCTTAACTATATTCTCTCTGACATCTTCGGTAACAGAAATAAAGAAGAAGAGTTTGTAGCATTTGATAATGCATGCTATATCAATCAAAATTGCAATTGATGCCGCAATAATCGAAACGATCGGAATAGCGATAATATACGAAGTCCACGAAAGGATTATGGATGTTACAACGCCTAAATAAGCGGGAACAAATAGCGAATATTCAAGATATACATTCTTTCCGCCTCTCTTCAAAGATCCCGAATAAAGCACGTAAAGCGTCAGTCCTCCGAAGATCACGAATTCGCCGATGAACATAAAGAAACCGACTCCGAGTCTGTCTCCGCCGACCAATAATCCAACCAAAAGATATACCGCCAACTGAATAACCAAAACAACAGCGAGTAATCGAACGACCGCCAAAGCTAATCTTTTTCCATTCATATTCATTATTCCTCCTCAGGTTTTGTTTTCCCGCAATTCTGGCAGAATTTCCCTGTATTAGAAGCCCCGCAAGTGCACGTCCACGATACTGATGGCTCAGGTTTTACCTTTCCGCAGTTTTGACAGAAACTACCTGTGTTGGATGTTCCGCATGCGCAAGTCCATGCCTCAGGCTTTGCCTTTCCGCAATTCATACAGAATTTTCCTTCATTTGTTGTTCCGCATGAGCAGGTCCACTTTTCAGCCGGCTCGGTTTTTGTTTTTCCGCAATTGGGGCAGAATTTTCCGGTATTTACAGTTCCGCACGAGCATTGCCAGGTATTCGGATCCGTCGCAGATCCGTTGTTGGTATTTGCCTGAGGCGCTGTTTGGTTTGCTCCCAATGCAGAATCCATTTTGTCGGTCATCATACCTGCGACCTTCATTCCCATCATCATCTGCATCATATCGGACGCAATACCGCTTCCTCCCGCTCCGCCGCTTCCGCCGCCGGAGTTTGCTCCGAACTGACCGAGTCCTGCTGCAAAAGACTTTGCAACATCGGCGTCAATTTCATCTTTACGACTGTATCCTTTTGCGCGCATAACCTCTGCCTGTGCCATGCCGACGTTGCTGATTTCTGCCGCTTCACCGCGTGATTTTATTTCGCGTTCCATTGCCTCGGTAGTTGCGTTGACGGCACGCAAATTTTGTTCTGCCTGTGCAGTTTGAACTTTGGAGGAAATAAACCTTGCTTTATTGGCTTCTTCAGCCATCGTAAGTCCCATGTTCGCAAGTTCTTTGACTCTGATAAATTCGGGCTGATCCTCCGGTAACGATATTGTATTTACATTGAATGCAACGACCCGTACACCGTATTTCTCAAATATCGGGCTGATCTTTTCGCCCAGCAATTTTGAAAACGTATCAAGCTGTGCGTCGAGCGTAAACATTTCAAGGGAATTCTCCACGAGTGTCCGTGCGAAATTTGACTTCACCTGGGTTATAATGTCGGATTTGAATCTCTGTTTGAGAGATAAGGTAAACGAGGAACTATCGCCTCCCCAATCTATTCCGGACATTGTTCCGACCATTGTTCTCAGCATTTTTACCGAATCGGAAACCGCAATATGAAATTCACCCGAAGCACCGATTGATGTTAGAAAACCGTATGTCGGTTCTCTGAACGATATTCTGTCGGGCGTACCCCATTTGATGCCCATCTGGGTTGTCATATTGACGAAATACACCTCTGCGTGATTCTTATTTACACCGTTTGTAAATCTTTCGTTCAGGGCTTCTCCACCCGCAATGGTTTCGGTTTCAAGAACATACTGACCCGGACCAAATTTATCCTGAAATTCTCCGTCATAAAGGAAAAGAGCCTCTTGACCTTCATGGACAATAAGCAAGGAGCTGTTATTGAAATCAACGACCGGATGTTTCTGTATAATCGAGGAATCGTCTCCCTCATATTTGATAACATTAAACCCGCCCGTGTTCAGTTTTGTTTCGTCACCCCAATTGGAAGTATCTCTTTTTTTGAAAAGGTTACTGAATATTCCCATACTATCTCTCCTTCTTTAATGCACCTCTACACCGTTTTTTGTCACCCAATTGCGCACATCGTCACCTTTAATGGCAAAATTCATCCCTTCTGCTTTGGTGATTCCGGAAACAATAACACCGATTATTTTTCCGTCCGAATTAAACATCGGACCACCTGAGTTACCGCTGTTGACAGCACAATCGGTCATTAAGAGAGAGCTTCCGTTCACCACTCGGGATTTATCGCTGACGATACCACTTGTTATACAAGAACCGTATCCGAGAGAATTACCTATTACGTACACGCTTTGACCGATCTTCACCTTCTCAAAATCGGCAAACGATAACGAATTGACCTTACTTGGCAATTTGTCCAATTTTATTATGGCAAGATCGATGCCGTTTCCGAATCCGCCTTGTTTGTCACCAAGCGCCACAACGTGTCCGGTTGTGGTAAATCCGTCTCCGGTCATTAACTTCAAGTGTATTGACCGCCGCGCAGTTATCGGTAACAACGTGTGTATTTGTAACAGCATAGCCACTAGAATTAACGATAAAGCCCGATCCGGAGCAAGCAACCTTGCTGTTATGCCACCGTATTTCAATAACACCGCTTATGTTTTTCTCGTACACGTCTACACCAATTTCGGCAGGCGAGTTGGCGGACTTTTTGGTAGCCACAATGGTATTTCTTTTTCCATCAGGAGTAAAACTACAGTCGCAAAATGTACAAAGGCGCGATCCGTTATAGTCGACGAGTTCTCCCCCACAATTAGGACATTTAACTAACTGACTCATTTTTTCCATCCTTTTTGAAAACCAAACAGAGCAACGAATGAGTCTGCCAGTAATACAGACTTGATTCTTTGCCCTGTCTGAGATTTAATACCCAACGTTATTTTGCCTTTTTGATTTTGATAAAGCAGGAAAGCGGTTCAACCTTCATATCAACGGGAGGCCACGCTTCAAAATTCTCGCTGAAGCATCCGGCAAACGCTTCAAGATCCATCTTTGACGACAACAATTCGGTATCATCATCGACGAGCTCAGTATCAGCAGTATCTGTATCGATTGAAAAATCGCCATCAAAATCAAACTCTTCAACTTCGGTGTTCCCATCGGTCTCGGAATTGTTATTGGTTTTTTTTACTTCTTCGCTCATGATCTGTTTCCCCCTTAAATTCTCGTCATAATGTTAAGCTTTTCAACATTCGATACCTTTGCTATTGCTGCAGAGAGCAACTCAAATTCATTGGTCAACGCTATTACGATTTTTGTACCTGATGCAATCAAATCATCATACGTTTTGATGACAGCATTTTTTCTTTCTTTTTCTTTCTTTTTCGCCAAAACCATCATAACCAATCCTGCAACAGCGACACCTACAGTAACGACGGCAACCCCATTCTTTGATATAGCAAGCACTACACTAAATATAAGACCTGCAGCCAGCATTATAATTCCAAGAATAAACATTGCACCGGGTTTAATTGCTGCAAGTTCAACTGCCTTCTGTTGCTCGAATTTATCTTTGATCTTTTGGATGAAAGAAGTCTGCTCATCCCGACCTTTAACGTCGGATTTGATGTCACAAACTGTAGCGGAAACTTTGTTGGGGTACGCGACCTTTGATTCGTCTATAAATTCGTCATATCCACCCTGTATATACTTTTTAGTGAATTTGACGGCGATTCTACGTTCCGACTCGTTCTTGGTACCCTCATCGTTGTATCCGGCTACAGATTCTTCAAGAAGATCCATAAAATTGACAGGTCTTAAATATTTTTCTCTTTTTTCCCTCTCGCGCTCGATTTGTTTCTTTGCGAGAACCTCATCTCCCTCATACTTCTTTACGAGCAAGTAGTAGTCTCTTTCTTGCTTGAGCGAAACCTCCTCAGGGTCAACGTCACTTGCAAGATTCATCAGATATTCGTCAAGTGCATGGCCGATTTCGTCCCGCTCTTTGTCATCTATCACAAAATTGATAATCTTATCAAAGTAATTGCTGATAATGGGCGTTGTATTCTGACGGTCTATGTATTCACATACCGTACTGAGATCATCTTTAGAAAATTTCAAAAGATTGGGAATAGACTCCGCCATCGGTCGTACGTTACCATCCTTTGTCGCAATGAAATTTTTCTTCCAATTTTCTTTCTGACGGGATTCAAAATCCTTGAATTGTGCACTATTTCCGTCACCACCTCCGGCAAGATCCTCGATCCAATAGTTGACGATATCATCAACACGGCTGTCGGGAGCACCGAACAATCCGTTGACATATGCATTGATAAACAGCATAAGTCCTCTTGAGATTTTATTTGCGGACTGTCTCTTCAGGTAGAACATAAGCCAAGCATTACTTGCCTCAATACGCTTATTCCTTCTGCACACCAACGCCATAAGAGGTGCCGTATTGTCGGCATTTCTTGCAAGTGCCTCATCAAGTGCTCTTTGTACGAGCGCGGAATCTCCCGATATCCATGCAGAAAGGGCAACAACACAGGGAGACAACCAATAACCTGGCGTTGCAAGGAGAAGTTCTTCTGCGATGCGGTTGATTGTTTCTGTTTTCACGAGATTCTTTGACGTAGACTGAAGAATACCAAGCATATTATTTCTGACCTCTTCATATTTGCCAAACATCTTCGCATAATCCTGGTTGACTCTGACGATTTCGGTAATGGCGCGCTGCAATGCCGCGAGCTTTTGCTGCTCTTTTCTGAATTGCGCAACGTAGCGTTGAAGCTCTGCGATACGCTGGCGGTTCACCTCGACCTCTTTTTGAGTGATTACGATTTGACCTTGTGCCACCAAAATGTTCGTGTTAGTCAAGACAACATTTGAATTAACCGTTGCAATCTGTTTCGAAAGTTGATTTAACGCCGAGCTTAATTCATCTGCCATAGCCCATTCCTCCTTAGTATATAAAAAATTTGGTAACTAAATTTTGGTTGCGCTTTTGTATTCTTGTACCAATTTGGACAGCCCATCGGAAAACTTTATCCGATACGACTCATTTTCCATCTCAGATACAATCGCCTGGACCTTTAAGATATACTCATCATAAAATTTTCTGTTGATGGTTTTGGCATAATATTTGCCGTTTTTAAGCGGACTCTCGGGGTTATTTTGGATCGCACCTATCAGCGCATAGCAGGTTTTGGGTATACTGCAATATGCGGCAAGTTTTCTGTATGTTTCCGCCATCTCGCCTGTCATAAAGCTATGATCGGCCCTTTTCGCGATAAAGTTCGGCGAGATCGAATCAACATACTCCCTGGTTTGGACAGGGGTTTGTCTGTTATTGTACAGAAAAGACAACACCTGATTTTCATAAGGCATTACCCTCGGATAAACAGCTTTCATATAGGCAATCAGTTCCCCGATGGTCTCATTGTCAATACGGACGCCCGGCAATCCGGACATAAAGGAGTCCAGCTTTGAAAATTTCTTATTCAAAACCATATCGCCGAAACCGACAACAAATTTTGCCGTAAGATTATCCGCATCGTGTTCAAGAATGCTGTTTGCAAGGTTCAGAGACGATTTTACGTCCGCCCCCCAAAAAGCCTCCTTCATATTTTCAGTCATTCCGACAATATCGACACCGGGCGATTTTCTCGCCTGAATCTTGATTGCTTCTGCTGTCGCATTTGCCAAGGTATTTTTGCGCTCTATCTCGGCTTCCTGTTCTTTCACCTTCAGATTTTCTTCGGCAATGATTCTGTCGCTCTTCGCTTTTTCCTGGGCATCCAGCCTTCTTTTCCATTCACGACACTCATTAACAGTATCTTTTATTACGCGATCTTTATTTTGGAGGTATTGTTCATATTCTTCTTTCGAAAACTTGCTGTCGCAGTGTTCACATGAAAACTCTTTCTTAAGTTCGTCATATGTTAGTTCACCTCCACAGTGCATACATTCCATATACAAATCTCCTGTTAAAAAATATCGGTCAGACTGCAAATCGGCTCTGACAAAGATCCCGCGTGTTTGGAAACTACCGCAGCCATATATATCAAACATTCAAGAAACTACATTTTCCGACATCGTTAATTATCTTATCATATATTTGTCAATAGAAAAAAAGACATAGTTTTTAAAAAAAAAAAAAAATTAAAGTATTGCAATATATGCGGAGCAAAAACGGAATTAGATATCCGGGCAGAGGTTCCGCTCTCTACACAGTCCCAGTGCCGATCTCCACAGGGCGGCACCGGGGCTGTTTTTCTATGTATTTGCGCTCAATCCAGTCCGATTCTTTTGGACAAATCCATCAAAGCATACACAAATCGTAGGGTGGGTGTCAATGTTGTCTGTGCCGGGTCGCCCTCGCGAATACGCATGGTGCGACGAATCTCCTTGGGAATCACAATTCGTCCGAGTTCGTCGATTCTTCTGACAATTCCTGTAGCCTTCATATTTCATTCTCCTTCTTCCCTCCTGCTCGCCGACGTCCGCTCCTCGCCGCATGGATGCGACTGTGCAGTACGTTTCCGTATTCTTCTGCAAACCGAAGCTGTTTTCGTCTCTTTCGCAGGTCTTTTGAACACACTGCTATTATTTGTGTGCGCGGGATGTTTTATCCATGCAAACGCCTCTGCACGGACAGGAAAAATCTGGGCATACGTTCACACATTCGGAATTTGGGAAATCAAAGTGCTCTGCCCCGGCTACGAAACTGCAAGAATCACGACCCATCAAAAAGGGCTGTATCAGGCACACTGTGCCGACGCAGCCCACATATATTCATTTCATCATTATAGCTGTTCGGCACGGGCAATCCAGAGAGCGGCAGAAGCATCACTGGGCATGCGCCAATCGCCGCGGGGAGAGAGGCAGATCGATCCGATTTTAACGCCGTCCGGCAGGCAGCTACGCTTGAACTGCTGCGTAAAGACCCGGCGGTAAAAATTCAGCAGCCACTTTTTCACCGTTGCCCCGTCAAAATCATCCGTGAAAGCGCGGGTCGCCAACGCGTACACTTTTTCCGGTGTAAAGCCGAAACGAACCGTGTAGTAAAGGAAGAAATCGTGCAATGCGTAGGGTCCGACAATTTCCTCGGTCTGCTGTGCGATCTCCCCCTTTTCGTCGGGAGGCAACAACTCCGGGCTGATCGGCGTATCCAGAATGTCCCGCAGGACGGCACTGCTGTTTTGGAAAATATCATTCTGCATAATACTGTCGATCATCCAACGCACCAGCGTTTTGGGCACACCGGCATTGACCCCATACATACTCATATGATCGGCATTGTACGTGCACCATCCAAGCGCCAATTCACTCAGGTCCCCGGTTCCCACTACCAGTCCGCCGATTTTTCCGGCATAATCCATCAGCACCTGTGTGCGCTCACGTGCCTGGGCATTTTCAAAGGTAAGATCATACTGATACCTGTCCTGACCGATATCGGCAAAATGCTTCTCAACCGCTCCCGCGATCGGAATTTCCACCGCGGTAATGCCGAGACTGCGCATCAATTCCCATGCGTTGCGATAGGTGCGGTCAGTGGTGCCAAAGCACGGCATGGTAATCCCGACCACGTCGGTCAACGGTCTCCCCGCACGACGGGCCGCCTCGGCACTGACCAGCAGGGCAAGCGTTGAATCCAATCCGCCGGAAATACCGATAACAGGGCGCGCGTGGGTAATGTCCATCCGCTTTTTAAGCCCCATCACCTGCATTTCAAAAATGCTCATGCACCGCTCGGCACGGTCGCGCCTCTCACTCGGCACGAAAGGTAGCTTATTGACACGGTAAAATGCCAGGTCCTCCGGAGAGGGTGCACATGGCACACACACGGTTCTGCAGGGCAATACCCCGGAGAAAACGGCTGTACTCTGCGCATAGGTCTTGACCTTGAGACGATTGGCGCGAATTCTGCCCAAATCAATATCACTGCAGAGCAGATAGTCCCCGTCAATATTCTTTGCATTTTCGGCGAGCACCCTGCCCCCCTCGCTGACCATGCTGTGACCCGAAAAGATCAGGTCGGTGGTAGACTCCGTGCATCCCGCGGAAACGTACACATACGCGCTCATTTGCGCGGCAGACTGCTGTTGAACCATGTTGCGGCGATAACGGCGTTTACCGATCGTTTCATTGCTTGCAGAAAGATTCACAAGCACCTCTGCCCCGTGCAATGCAAGCAAGCTGCTCTGCGGTACGGTTGCCCACAGATCCTCACAGATTTCAGCGGAAAACCGGAAAATACCGGTGTCAAAAATCAGATCCCGTCCGATCGGTACCGGTTCTGCCTGTATCTCTTCCAGCTGCATCCGGGCAACGGACAACTCCGTACAGGGCAATTCCGTCCCGGACGTAAACCAACGCGCCTCGTAAAACTCGTTGTAATTCGGAATATACGTTTTCGGAACCACTCCATAAAGTCTCCCGCCCTGCAAAATCGCGGCACAGTTATACAGCTTTCCCTCAACGGCAAGCGGCAAACCGACCGCCAGAACCGTCCGCAGGTTTCTGCTTGCCAGGAGCAACTGCCGCAATCCCTGCAGGGTCTCCTCCAAAAGTGTCTTCTGAAAGAACAGATCCGCGCAAGTGTATCCGGTCAATGCCAATTCCGGAAACACAGTCAATTGTACCTGTTTTTTGTCTGCCTCTTCTGCTTTGGCAATGATCTGCCCGACGTTTTCACGGACATTTCCCACCGTAACGGCAGGAACCGCAGCAGCAACTCTAATCAATTCCAGCATATTTTGTTCCTTTCCCGGCACCCTTACTTTTCATACATCCGGTTTCTTTTTTACGGCGTGTACAAAAGGCCTCCGCGCACCTGGTCGGCACGTATCCTTGTACAAGCGCCCAATCATTGCTATTATACCACAAATCTGCCTTTCTTGCAACCGATTTCCGAGGGGATCGTACAATTCTTTTCAGAGCTGTACGGCCCCGCTCTTATTTACCGGTCAGAAAACAAGTGCGTGGTTCAGATGGTACCGGTAATCGTCAATGTGCTGGTGCCTGGGGTTACAACCCACTCACCGGTGGTCGAATTCTGCGCATAGGTGGCGGCAGGAACGGTAATCTGCCCCGGAACACTGACAAATACACCGGTCGTACTGTCATAATTGTACTGTGTGCCTGCGGTCCAGACCGCGCCGTTGAAAGTGACCGCAATCGATTTCAGAACCGGCAAAAAGGTATCTGCCACGCTGACCTGATCCGACGCATCCGCCGCCGTGTTTCCGCGGTTTTCAATCAAAAAGGTATAAGTGATCTGTCCGTTTTCGCTGACGGTCGCGGGGGAAAGCGATTTTGTGATTCCAAGCAACGGCTCCGTATCGACGCGAACCGTCGCCTCCGCCGTCACGGGCGTATTGATTCCGCCGCCGCTGACGGTAACGGTATTTTCGATCTGCGCACCGTCGGCAAGCGGTGCGTACTGGTTCACCAGTGTTTCATAAAGCAAAATAGCATTCCCGTTGGCAGGAACGCTGATACCGTTCAATGTCAGGGGTGACGTAGACCCGATGGCGGGTGCCGCCTGCAAAATACCGTTGACATAGTACTGCACAGACCCGTCCCGGTAGGTTAACGGAACTGCCGTTCCTGCGCCGATTGTATACGCGCCAAGGTTATCCGTAACGGTCAACCCGGTCAGCGGCGCTGTGCCGGAATTCACCAGGCTGATCGCATAAACCACGCTCCCGCCCTGCGTATAGACCTGCAGCAGCGGCGTTTTGGTGACGGAAAGAATATCCACCAGTTCCCCGGTGGCAATATTGGATGTGGTACTGATCCCGTTATAGGACAGTGTTGCCTGATTGTAAAAGGTTGCCATCTCTCTTCTCCTTTCGGTTTTCAGGAAGCCGCAATCATGCGCGACCTCCATCCCCATTATATGCAGAAACGACAACCTCCGACAAAAAAAGAACAGAGCCCCGCCCGGGAAAAGAGCAACCGGGCGTGGGCATACGCAAAAGAGCACAAATCAATTCACACCCCGCTCTTACCGTAATTGGAAAGAACGCGGGCGGAAGGGTCATCCACATCACAACCGGCAAATGAACGGTTCGGCATCCAAAAGCCGGCAATCATATCGGACTGACCGGGGTAGTATTTTTCAAACAGTTCCCTATACAAAAGGGACTCTTTGGTAAACGGCATTGCATGCGGATAACGGCGACGCTTTTCCTCATATTCCTCCTGTGTGTAGAGGGTTTCGGCATACGCTTTGAGGTCATCTACCATAGAATGCCCCACCGCATCGGAGAATGCCGCCTTTTCCCGCCACAGAATCTCCTGCGGTAAATAATCCTCCCGGTCAAACGCATGCCGCAACAGATATTTTCCCATTCCGTAACGGTTACGCTTTTTCTCCGGATCGACACACATCACGTAGCGGACAAAATCCAGATCCCCGAACGGTACCCTCGCTTCCAGAGAATTGACCGAAATACAGCGATCCGCCCGCAGGACATCGTACATATGCAATTCTCTGATCCGTTTGACGGATTCTGCCTGAAATGCGGCGGCGTCCGGAGCAAAATCGGTATATTTATACCCGAACAGTTCGTCTGAAATTTCACCTGTCAGAAGCACGCGGATATCCGTGTTCCGATGAATCCACCGGCAAAGCAGGTACATTCCCATGCTGGCGCGGATTGTGGTAATGTCATAGGTTCCCAAAAGCGCAACGACCTGTTCCAGAGAATCCAGCACCTCTTCCCTTGTCATCATCACCTCGGTGTGGTCACTGCCAATCCACTCCGCCACACGGCGGGCATATTTCAGATCAATCGCATCCTTCTGCATTCCGATGGCAAATGTTCTGATCGGCCTTTCTGAACGCCGCGCGGCGATGGCGCACACCAGAGAAGAGTCCAATCCACCCGAAAGCAAAAACCCGACTTTCGCATCTGCAACCAACCGTTTTTCCACACCGTCAATCAGTTTTTCGCGTATATTTCCGCACACGGTTTCGATATCATCCATGCAAACCTTTTCCACATAGGCAATATCGCAATAACAGTGAAACGTTCCGTCCTTCCAGTAATGCCCCGGCGGGAACGGCAGAATATGACTGCAAATTCCCACCAGATTTTTCGGCTCACTGGCAAACACAGTTACACCGTTGCTGTCGGTCCCGTAATAGAGCGGGCGGATGCCGATTGGGTCCCGTGCGGCAATATAGCTGTCACTTTCTCCGTCATATAAGATCATGGCAAATTCGGCATCCAAAAGTTCAAACATCCGGGTTCCGTACACACGGTACATGGGGAGAAGAATCTCACAGTCGGAATCGCTCCGGAAGGAGTATTGACCCCGAAGCTGATCCCTTATTTTTTCAAAACCGTAGATTTCACCGTTGCACACCAGGTAGCTGTTCTGCAACTGAAAGGGCTGCATTCCCTCGGGAGTCAATCCCATAATCGCCAACCGATGAAAACCCAGAAGCCCTCTGCCCGTGTCCACAATTTTTGTATCATCCGGTCCGCGTGAAACCGTTGCATCAAAGCCCGCAAGAAATGCCCGAAAATCGGAACAAACGCCGCAATAACCAATGATCGAGCACATTTACTTGACCCCAAAGAGCAGTTTTCCGTAGGTCGGGAACGGCCAGTACTTCTCTGCCGTCATGGTTTCCGCCTGATCGCAGGCAACCCGCAAAACCGCCATTTTCTGCAAAATCACATCCCGGATCATGTGAGACGCTTCCATCATATCGTCAATCAGCTTGCATGCCGTCACCGCCATTTCCAGGTCTGTCACGGCAGTATCAATTTCATCACTCAGCATAGAAAGCGATGAAATGGTGTCCTTTTCATACTTTCCGGCAAGCGTGGGCAACACGGACGCCTTGGCAATATAGGTATCCGCAAGCTCCTTTGTATACGCCACTACTGCGGGCAAAATCTCTTTCTTTGCCATGTCAACCATGGTCAGCGCTTCAATTTCAACGGTCTTGCAGTAATTTTCCAACGTAATCTCGTAGCGGGAGCGCAATTCCGCCTCTGTATATACCTTGTGGGAAATCAGCATCTCCATGTTCTTCTTTTCCAGCAGTGCAGGCAGTGCGTCCGGCGTTGTACGCAGGTTATGCAATCCGCGCTTCTCGGTTGCCTCTCGGATCCACGCTTCGTCATACCCGTTTCCGTTGAAAATGATACGCTTATGGACCTTGACGGTTTCACGGATCAGGTCATGCAGTGCCGACTCGAAATCCTGTGCGCCTTCCAGACGATCGGCATAAATCCGCAGGGATTCCGCCACGGCGGCATTCAGCATGATGTTGGCACAGGCAATGCTGTTGGAGGAACCCAACATCCGGAATTCAAATTTATTGCCGGTAAAGGCAAACGGCGATGTACGGTTACGGTCTGTCGTATCGCGCAGGAAGCGCGGCAACACATGCACACCCAGCTTCAGAACGGTTTTCTCCGCCGCGTTGTAGGGGGCATCCTTTTCGATGGCATCCAGAACTGCGGTCAGCTCGTCCCCAAGGAACATAGAAACAACCGCAGGCGGCGCCTCGTTGGCACCAAGACGATGGTCGTTTCCGGCAGTGGCAACCGACAACCGAAGCAGGTCCGCATAATCATCGACCGCTTTGATTACGGCGCACAGGAACAGAAGGAACTGTGCATTTTCGTACGGTGTTTCTCCCGGCGTCAGCAGATTGACACCGGTATCGGTTGCCATGGACCAGTTATTATGCTTTCCGCTGCCGTTGACTCCCGCAAAGGGCTTTTCGTGCAGAAGGCAGACCAAACCGTGCTTCAGAGCGACTTTTTGCATGATTTCCATCGTGAGTTGGTTGTGGTCAGTGGCAATATTGGTTGTCGTATAAATCGGTGCCAATTCGTGCTGTGCCGGCGCCACTTCATTGTGTTCCGTCTTGGCAAGAATCCCCAGCTTCCACAATTCCTCGTTCAGCTCTGCCATATATGCCGCCACACGGGGTTTGATAACGCCGAAATAATGATCATCCAATTCCTGTCCCTTGGGAGGCTTTGCGCCAAACAGGGTGCGCCCCGTATAGATCAGATCCTTGCGCTTTTCGTACATTTCGCGGTCCACCAGAAAATACTCCTGTTCCGGTCCGACGCTTGTACGGACACATTTCACCGCCGTATTACCGAACAGGCGCAGAATCCGCACTGCCTGCTTGCTCAGTGCTTCCATCGAACGGAGAAGCGGTGTTTTTTTATCCAGCGCCTCTCCTCCGTAAGAGCAGAAAGCAGTGGGAATGCACAGGCATTTGTCTTTGATGAATGCATAGGATGTGGGGTCCCATGCGGTATAGCCGCGCGCTTCAAAGGTTGCGCGCAACCCCCCGGACGGGAAAGAGGAGGCATCCGGCTCACCCTTGATCAGTTCCTTCCCGGAAAATTCCATAATCACCCTGCCGTCCGGCGCCGGTGTAATAAACGCGTCATGCTTTTCCGCCGTAACGCCGGTCAGTGGCTGAAACCAGTGGGTAAAATGTGTCGCGCCGTGCGCAACTGCCCAATCCTTCATCGCCACCGCAACCGCATTGGCTACCTCATTGTCCAGACGCGCACCTTCGTCAATGGTTTTTTTGAGTGAATTGTAAATGTCCGCCGAAAGGGTTGCCTTCATCACTCTGTCATCAAAAACAAGACTGCCGAAATAATCCGATACCGTGTTATTCATTGCCTTTTCCTCTCTTTTTCTGCTCTTTTTCTTTGCCGATTACCGCAAACAAAAATACGGGGCAGTTTCCCTGCGCGGCGGAAAATCCACCCATGCAAGGACACCTTTGCCCCATATTTTTTATTCCGGCATACAAAAACGGCGTCAGAGAAGCCTTCTTCCCGGACGCCATTGCCTTTATGCATGTTATTATACTCCGTTTTTCTCATTTGTCAACCCCTTTGGCGCAAATTTTTTATTTTTCGCGCATATTTCTTTCTTGCAAACCATCTACGTATGCGATATACTGGGGACAACGCCGGAACGGAGCCCAAAGCCGGGATCACACCCAACGGCAAAAAGGAGGACAAAAAATGAATATGAAGGATAAAATGCACACGGAAGAGCTCTACCTGCAAACGATCCGGAAATTGCGGCAGAGCAGCTTCTTTGCCTTGATCGGCTCTATACATTCAGCGCAACCCAACCGACCGAACAGGACAGGCGGCAGGAGCTGTTGCGCACAATGTTTGCGGAAATCGGCAGCGACTGCTACATCGAACCGCCCTTTCATGCCAATTGGGGTGGCAAACATGTGCATTTCGGAAATCAGATCTACGCAAACTTCAATCTGACACTTGTGGATGATACGCATATTTACGTCTGAGATCACACCATGTTCGGTTCCAACGTAACCATCGCCACGGCGGGGCATCCGATCCTTCCCGTTCTGCGTGAGCAGGCATATCAGTACAATGCTCCGGTTCATATCGGCAAAAACTGCTGGTTGGGGCAGGCGTCATTGTTCTGCCCGGCATCTGTATCGGCGACAATACCGTTGTCGGCGCGGGAAGCTTGGTCACGCACGATCTGCCGGACAGTGTGGTCGCCGTGGGCAACCCCTGCCGCGTTTTGCGGACAATCGGAAAGAGGGACCGGCTTTTCTATTTTAAGAACCACAAAATCGAAGACGGGATCCTTCCACCTGACGACACAAAACAATGACACTAAAAACCCGCCGACCGGCGTTACACCGGCGGCGGGAACATCATCTGTCTGCTTTTTGTCGGTCTCAACGACCGGCGGGTGGGATTATTCGGGATCGCACAAAAACGGCTTCAGCTTTTCCATCAGCGCGTCCATGCCTTTATCGGCATCTTCGCCCTGCCCTTTGTGCAGGGTAACTTTGACCGGCTTACGCAAATCCAGGCTGAAGATACCCAGGATGGAACGTCCGTCTACCGTGTAACGACCGGAGGTCATATCTACCTCTCCGTTAAACGCCAGCAGTGTTTCCACCAGTTTGTACACATCGTTGATCTCATTCAGTTTTACATAAAATGTCATCATCATTCCTCCTTCTGCACCGCATCTCATGGCAAGCCTTCCTGACTGCCCGGTGCGCTTTCTTATTTCTTCTTTCACAATTACCATTATACACCGTTTCTGTCCAAAAAACAAGAGGGAAAGCAGACAGAGTTTTTGAAAACGGGAAACGGTTATATGGAGCTTTTGCACAAATTTAGATATATGTTTTTGTGCAACAATGATATTTCTGCTTTCCACCTCATGTGGAAAAGTCTGTGGGAATGTGGGGAAAATTCCTGTGGGAAACTGTGGAAAACTCTGTGGAGAATGTGGAAAACTCGTGGAAATCACAGTGAGCACAGGAGTTGTTCCAGGGCAGCGTAGTCTTTTCCGCCCATTTTTACCGTCAAATCGGCGTCTGCACAAACCCGCACGGCAGTCAGCAGGCGCTCTGTCGGCATGCGTACCGTGCTTCTTTGAACAACCGCAACACGTCCCGCATTTTTCCACTTGAGCGACGCGGCGATCTCATTTGCGGAAAGCCCCCGGTCCGAAAGCAACCGCACAGACAGTGCGTCGCAAAAGATTCTGGAAACTTCCCCAAATACCACAACAGGGTCCGCTCTGCGCACCTTCATTTCTTCAAGGACACGGAACGCGGCATCCGTATTTCCCGCCATCACGGCATTGGAAAAATCAAATGCGCCGAACTCGGTGCCCTCCACCGCAACCGTGTGCAGATCTTCAGGCGTCGCCTGTTCTCTGCCGGCTGCACGGACATAGGCGGTCAGCTTATGGATTTCAGACGAAAGACGGAACATATCACTGCCGCAATAGCGCACCATCTCCCGGCAAAAATCCGGGGACGCCTGCACGCCGCCGCTACGGAAATGTCTTTGTACCCAGGATGCCAGCTGCGCCGGCGAATTACGTGCAAACAGCACCGGGGTCAAGTACTCCGCAAAACGGGAAAGCAATGCCGAGGGGCGCGGCTCCGTGCGCGGCGAAGCAGCAGTCGGCATCACACCGGCATCCATTCCATCGGCGGGAACGGACAGGATAAAAACCGTATAGTCGTAATCGGGCAGTTGCGAAAGCACTGAGAGCAACGCGCGCAGCTCCTCCTCCTTCATGGCAGAAAGGTAAATCCCGGACAGGATCACAAGTCTGTGCTCTGCCATCACAGGTTGCATCATCACTGCATCCATCAGTTTCTCCGGCGTGTAGTTCAGTGCATCCATTCTGGTTTCGTTGAACATTCTGACGGACGGATCCGGGCAAACCGCCTGCACAACCGCATTGGTATCCGCCAGTTTGGTATAGTCCTCATCGCCGAAAAAGAGATAAAAGTGCGCGCCGGGCACCGTTTCCATTCCCTTGATCGACTTCCGAAACTCCGCCTCCTGCAAAATACGCACCCTACTCCCTCCTTCGATACACAAACTCCAACGTCTTTATTATAGCGGATTATTCTCCGCTTGTCAAGATGAGGTTTTCAAGTTGCTCCAGTGTCAGAACATCCGTCTGCGTCAGCACGCTTGCTTACCGCATCCAGCTTTCTTTCCGTATCTGCACGCAGTTCCTGCCGCAATGCGGCGGTAAAAGGAGAGAAGGCGGCATTCTCCTCCCCGTAAGTCAGGTTCAATGAATATTCCAACGGAATCCATGTTGAAAGATCCGCCTCGTTGTGCGAGAGCACCGCTTCCATGTTATCCAGTGCTTTCCACAGCTTTGCCTCCGGTGTGGTTCTCGCCTCCATCTCGGCAAACAATGCCTGCCAGTCACTTCTCGTCGGCTCGGGCAGAGCACCGAGCAAATCCGCAATCGCTTCCCGTTCGGTCCGCTCATCTGCATCCGTTTTCTCAAACGACGGAATATCCCCGGTCACCGCCTCACCCAAATCATGCACAAGGCACATGCGGATGACACGGTTCATATCCAGTTCCGGGTAATTGTCCGCACACAGCAACGCCATCAGTGCCAACCGACAGGTGTGATCCGCCACGCTCTCCTGCCGCCCGTTGGTGGTAAAGGAATGGCGTGTGCGGCATTTCAGTTTCTCGACCGTATGCAAAAAGTCAATACAGGTACGTATCTCTATGGGCATTGCAGTTTCTCTCTTTCAAAAATGCCCCGTATCGAAATACAGGGCATCGGTTTTTTCCGGATTTTACGACTTTTACAGAACAAAATAAGCGTCTCTGTCCGCACCGACCGAAACATACTTGATGTTTGCGCCGGTTGTCTGTGCCAGGTACTCAATATACACGCACGCCGCTGCGGGCAGTGCATCAAAGGAACGGCAATTGGAAATATCGCAGTGCCAGCCGTCCACATACTCATAGATCGGCTTTGCACGCATGAGCGCAGGTCCTGCGGGGAATTCTTCCACCCGCTTACCGTCAATTTCGTAGGCAACGCAGACAGGAATCTTATCCAGGTAAGACAGCACATCCAGCTTGGTCAGAGCAATCTCATCCGCGCCCTGAATTTTGACACCGTAACGGGAGGCAACCACGTCAAAACCGCCCACACGGCGCGGTCTGCCGGTTGCGGCTCCGTATTCGCCGCCTGCCTGACGCAGCGCTTCCGCCTCGTCTCCGAACATTTCGCAGGTAAACGGTCCCTCTCCGACGCAACTGGAGTACGCCTTCATAATACCAATGACCTTATCCAGGCGGTGTGCCGGGATTCCCGCGCCGATGGGCGCATATGCGGCAATGGTGGAGGAAGAGGAAGTATACGGGAAAATACCGAAATCAATGTCACGCAGAGCACCCAGCTGTGCCTCAAACATGATCTGTCCGCCTTCGGCGGCGACTTTGCCCAGATAGGAAGTTGTATTTTTTATAAAAGGCAGGAACGGGGTTCCGTATGTATCCAGCCATGCGCACATGTCTTCCAAGGCAACCGGCTCGTGACCGTAAGCACCGTTGATAATCAGGTTTTTCCACTCCAAAAGATCGGCAAGGTGCGCTTTCATCTCTTCGGGATGGGCAAGATCCCCCATGCGCAGGGTCTTTTTCATATACTTGTCCGAATAAACCGGTGCGATTCCGCGCTGGGTGGAACCGAACTTCTTGTCCGCCAGGCGGCGCTCCTCCAGAATATCCAGCATTTTGTGGTAGGGCATGCAGATGGTTGCACGGTCACTGATCACCAAATTTTCCGGCGTTACCTCGATTCCCTTCTCACGCAGGGATGCAATCTCGTGTGTCAGATGCTCCAGGTCAATCACCATACCGGGTCCCATGACATTTACGGTTCCGGCACGCAAAATTCCGGACGGCAACAGGTTCAGAATGAATTTTCCGCGCTCATTCACCACCGTATGTCCCGCATTGTTACCGCCCTGGTAACGGACAACGGTATGATAGTCGGCGCTGAGCAAATCGACCATTCTGCCCTTTCCCTCATCGCCCCAGTTGATACCTACGACTGCTGTTAACATAAGATCTCCTCCTATACCCGGATTTCTTCGTCCGGCACATTTTCTATGATATTTTTATTTTTTTTCAAAACCGGCAGAGCATACGTCTGCAAAAACGCTTCGGTCTGCTCCGGTGCGCATCCGACAAACTTGCGGATATCCAAAAGCTGTTCCAATCCTTCCTCCGTCAAACCGAACCGGGGATCGGCGACAAGGTCTGTCAACAGCGTATTGTCTCCGCCGCGAAGCTTGACCTCCGCAGCCGCCTTTTGCGCATACTGACGGATTACCTCATGCAGTTCCTGCCGGTCTCCGCCGCGCTTGACGGCATCCATCAGAATATTTTCACTTGCCATAAACGGCAGTTCCTCCCGCAGGTGCTTCTCCATCACCTTCGGATAAATGACGCCCTCCGAGATAACATTCTGTGCCAGGGTCAAAATAGCGTCCGTGGCAAGGAATGCCTCGGAAACCGACAATCTGCGGTTTGCGGAGTCATCCAGCGTTCTTTCCAACCACTGGGTCGCCGCGGTATAAGCGGCATTTCCCGTGTCGTTGATGACAAACCGTGCCAGCGAGCAAATCCGCTCACACCGCATCGGGTTGCGCTTATATGCCATTGCGGAAGATCCGACCTGTTTCCTTTCAAACGGCTCATCAAATTCCTTCATATGCGCCAGCAAGCGCAGATCCGTTGCCATTTTGCAGGCGCTCTGTGCGATGCCGGACAGCACGCGGAGCACATAGTCATCAACCTTACGGGAATAGGTCTGCCCGGAAACCGGCATGCACCCCGCAAATCCCATCTTTTCCGCGATTTTCACCTCAAGCAGGCGGACCTTTTCATGGTCACCGTCAAACAGTTCCAGAAAGCTTGCCCCTGTCCCGGTCGTTCCCTTGCAGCCCAAAAGGCGCAGGTGATCGCTCTCATACTCCAACCGCTCCAGATCCATCAGGAAATCCTGCAGCCAAAGCGTAGCACGTTTTCCCATGGTAGTAGGCTGTGCCGCCTGAAAATGCGTATAAGCAAGGGTCGGAACATCTTTATACCGGTCCGCAAATTCGGACAGGGCGGCAATCACGCGCAACAACAGGCACCGCAGTTGATCAAGCCCTTCCTTCATACAGATCACGTCCGTATTGTCCCCGACATAACAGCTGGTCGCACCCAGGTGGATAATCGGCTTTGCATGCGGGCAGACGTCCCCGTATGTACGCAGATGCGCCATGACGTCATGCCGCAGGGCGGCCTCATAAGATGCCGCGCGGTCATAATCAATATCGGTCAGATGCGCTTTCATTTCGGCAATCTGTTCATCGGTTATCGGCAGCCCAAGCTCCTTTTCGCTCTCCGCCAGTGCGCACCAAAGACGGCGCCAGGTAGAAAACTTGAAATCGGGAGAAAAGATATACAGCATTTTCTCCGATGCATACCGACTGCACAATGGACTTTCATAAATCTTTTTTTCAGACATGATCCGGTTTGCTCCCTTCGTTCATTCCCTGTATTTCCGGCAGAAAAACGAAAAAACGGCACTGAGAGTGTCGGAAAACGAACCGCCTCCCCGCAATAGGGCAAAGACGGGGCAACTCGGTTTCCACACACGCACCTGCCGGGTCTATCATCTCTTACATTCCTCCGGAATCCGGGTCGGGAACCAAGCACGGCTCCCTGATCCACGGCTGTATTATACCGTATTTTAGGTGCGCTGTCAACAGGAATGTTCCATTTTTCACATAATATTCATATTTTTTTGTCCTTCGACATGCACGCAAATGTAACAATTCTGTGAAAACAAAAAAACGGTGTTATCCGCTCCGTCAATCCTTATATAATGGAATATCAACAGAAGAAGGAGTGATGATATATGCTGAATTCCACCAACGAGTTCATTGCCGCATTGAATGAAAAGGGGGTCAGATACGTTGCCGATACGCCTACCGAGGGTGGGAAAGACCGCCTGACTGTGTCCTTCGGCGGAGATAATATGGGCAGTATCCGGATGAATTTCTTTTTTGACGAGGATGGGGAAAGCTTTTCCATCCGGGTGTTTGACATTGTCAAAGTTCCACCGCAAAAAACGGAAACCATCCTGCGCACCGTCAATGATCTGAACAATCACTACCGTTTTGTAAAGTTCTGCCTTGACATGCGCGACAGCACGGTGCAGGCGGAGGTTGACACCGCCATCCGCGCAGGCAGCTGCGGTGAAGTCTGCTTTGAAATGATGGCGCGCTGTCTGAACATCTGCGATACCGCCTACCCCGATCTCATGAAAGCACTCTGGCAATAAACCGCGCCCCGCAGAACGGTTTCCGTACCGCCTGCGGGGATCTTTCTTTTTTATTTCGCCGGGGTTGCTTTTCGGAAAACAGTATGGTATACTGGAAGGCAGAGAAAACAGCAAAAAGAAAGGATGCACAGGATATGACCGAAACAAACGGATTTTTGCCGATCAACCGGGCGGAAATGGAGGAACGGGGATGGGATGCACCGGATTTTGTCTATGTATGCGGCGACGCCTATGTGGACCACCCCTCCTTCGGTGCGGCAATCATCAGCCGCGTTCTGGAATCAGCCGGTTTTCGGATCGCCATGCTTGCACAGCCTGATTGGCACTCCGCAGAGCCGTTCACCACATTTGGCAGACCGCGACTGGGCTTTTTGGTTTCGGCGGGCAATATTGACTCCATGGTGGCACACTATACCACCGCACTGAAAAAACGGTCTTATGATTACTATTCCCCCGGCGGAAAGCCCGGCAGGCGCCCCGACCGCGCGTGCATTGTTTATTGCAACAGAATCCGGGAGGCATACGGTGACATTCCGATCATCCTAGGCGGGCTGGAGGCATCTCTGCGCCGCTTTGCGCACTACGATTACTGGGACGGGAAAGTACGCCGTTCCCTGCTTTTGGACAGCCGCGCCGACCTTTTGACTTACGGCATGGGGGAGAATATCCTACTGCGGATTGCCTCCCTGCTTGATCGCGGGGTTCCGGTCGGAAAAATCCGCGACGTCAGGGGTACGGTCTACCTGTGTAAAACCGGGGATCCTGTCCACTATCCGATTGCGGAAACACTGGACTATGAAAAACTGAAGGAAGACAAAGCGGAATACGCACGCGCCTTCGGGGTTCAATACCGCAATCAGGACGCTGTCAACGGGAAAGCCATCTGCGAATGCTACGGCACACGAATGCTGGTACAAAATCCGCCTATGCCGCCCCTGGAGCGTGAGGAATTGGACCGCGTGTACGCGCTCCCCTACATGCGCAATTATCACCCGAGCTATGAAGCAGACGGCGGCGTTCCCGCAATCAACGAGGTGCGCTTCTCTCTGACACATAACCGCGGATGCTTCGGCGCCTGTAATTTCTGCGCGCTTGCCTTCCATCAGGGCAGAACCGTCCGCTCCCGCAGCATTGAGTCCGTTGTCCGGGAGGCAAAGCTGCTGACCACATTGCCGGATTTCAAAGGGTATATCCATGATGTGGGCGGTCCCACGGCAAATTTCCGCGCACCTTCCTGCCATCGGCAGCTGACGCACGGTGTCTGTCCCGGGCGCAAGTGTCTGGCGCCTACCCCGTGCAAAAATCTGGAGGTAGACCACAGCGAATATGTACGTCTGCTCAGCGAAATCGAGGCAATTCCCGGCATCCGGCGGGTCTTTATCCGTTCCGGTATCCGCTTTGATTACCTGATGCTGGACAAAGATCCGACCTTTTTCCGAAAGCTGGTGCGCGACCATGTTTCCGGACAGCTAAAGGTTGCCCCGGAGCATTGTTCCTCGCCGGTTCTGCGCTGTATGGGGAAACCCGATTTCAGCGTATATGAAGCATTCCGCGACCGGTATTTCTTTTACTGCAAGGAATACGGAAAAGAGCAATACCTGGTGCCGTATCTGATGTCCAGCCATCCCGGCTCCACCCTTTCCGATGCGGTAGAACTGGCTCTGTGCCTGAAGAGGGATCACTACGCACCGGAACAGGTGCAGGACTATTACCCCACCCCCGGCACTGCCTCCACGGTCATGTATTACACCGGTATCAACCCCTTTACAGGGGAGCAGGTTCATGTGGCAACCGGAAGAGAAAAGCAGTTACAGCGTGCGCTTCTGCAATTCAACCGTCCCGAAAACGCGGCATTGGTACGGGAGGCACTGCGTGCCGCCAACCGCACCGATCTGATCGGATACAGTCCCGATGCGCTGGTCCGTCCCGATCCGCACTCATCGGCACAACCGGAAAAGCGGCAAAACAAACCGCGTCCGTCCGGAAAACAGCCCGCGCGTCGGGCGCCTGCGGACACCGGCAACACGTCAAAGCCGCAAAAGAAACATTCCGGGTCATATGCACACGCAACGCATGACGCGCCCTCCCGAAAGCCATCGTCCCCACAACCGTCCGGTGCACGGGGAACGTCCGGGAAGAAGAAGACGGAATCCCATAAGGGCGGACATTGAAGTCCGTAAAAGAAAACCCCGCATCCTTACGTGTGGTTCTCCGTTCTCCGATACTCCTGTCCGTTCCTGCTCCGAAATCAACAAACCCAATAAGATGAAAGGAAGCATTTCCGATGTCATTCTACAACGTTCGCCCGACCGCGGGGGATTCGGCATGGTTTACGCATGACCGCTTCGGCATGTTTATTCACTTCGGTCTGTATGCCCTGCCCGCCAGACATGAATGGGTCAAGCGCCGTGAGCGGATTGCCGACTCTGCCTATGACCGCTACTTTGCGCACTTTGACCCCGACCTGTTTGATGCACAGGCATGGGCAAGCGCGGCAAAGAATGCCGGCATGAAATATGCCGTTCTGACCACCAAACATCATGAAGGCTTCTGCCTGTTTGACTCCGCCTTTACCGACTATAAAATCACCAATACGCCGTTCGGCAGAGATTTGGTACGGGAATACGTCGATGCCTTCCGGGCGGCAGGACTGAAGGTCGGATTTTACTACTCCCTTTTGGACTGGCATCACCCGGACTATGTCATCGATGCCAACCACCCGCGCTGTGCCGATCCGGATGCCGCCCTGCAAAACCAAGGCAGAGATATGCACCGGTACGCCGCTTATATGCGCAATCAGGTGCGGGAATTGCTGACCAATTACGGAAAAATTGACATCCTCTGGTTTGACTTTTCTTTTCCCGCAAGCGGTTCCGACCCGGCACATGGCGGCAAGGGCAAGGACGACTGGGAAAGCGAGGAAATGGTCCGCCTGGTGCGCGATCTCCAACCGTGGGTACTGATCGACAACCGACTGGATGTGGAGGGAGACATTTTCACCCCGGAGCAGATTGTTCCGCGTGAATGGGTGCGGCACCCGGTGACAGGAGAGCGGGTCGTATGGGAATCCTGCCAGACCTTTTCCGGTTCCTGGGGATATTATCGGGATGAAACCAGTTGGAAATCCCCGAAAATGCTGATCGATATGCTGATACAGTCGGTCTCATTGGGCGGCAACCTACTGATGAATGTAGGGCCTACGGCGCGTGGCTGTTTTGACGACCGCGCAGAGCAGGCGCTTTCTGCCTTCGGAAAATGGATGCACTTCAACAGCAGATCCATCTACGGCTGTACAATGGCGGAACCGTGCTTCCATGCCCCCGAGAATTGCCGCCTGACCGAACGCGAGGACGGAAAACGTCTGTACATTCACCTGTTGAATTATCCTTTTGAATATCTGAGCATGGAAAATCTTGCCGACCGTATGGAATACGCGCAACTGCTTCACGACGGCGGCGAATTGCCCTATCGCAAAAATATTGTGCAAACCAATCTGGATATCACCGCCGACGCCCCCGGCACCGTTACCTTCACACTGCCGGTAAAGCCCCCCGACGATTTGGTTCCGGTTATTGAGATTTTTCTGCACTGACACAATCCCCCTTCCGGCAGCGAGTCCGCAATCCGGAAGGGGGATTTTTGATGGGTCAAACCAAATTTCCGCTTCGGAAATAAAAATTCCAAAGATTCGGGTTCGGATTTCTTTCCTTTGCGGAAAATTCGGCTTACAGAAACAATTCCAGCAAAAAGACGGTGGAGCAACAACACAGTGCGACGCGAAACAAACCAAGATTAAAGTACGCGGCAACAAGTCCCACCAGCAGGGCAACGATTGCGGAAATGGGATTTTGCGTGGCATGGAGAATCGCGGGAAAGGTCATAACCGATAGCGTCACATAGGGCACGTAGTAAAGGAAGGATCTGACAAATACGCTTTTGATCGGCTGACGGATCAAAATCTGCGGCAAAAAGCGAACGGCAAAGGTGACTGCGCCCATAACCGCGATGTACAGAAGATTTTTCATTCCGGTCTGTCCTCCTTTGGCGCCATTGCATGGTCCTCTTCCCTGCGCGGAAACAGCAGTGCGGCGGCAACCGAAATCACAACCGTCAGAATCAGCGTGCGCATCCCCTCGGAAATATCGCGCACCCACGGGATGACCGAAGCAGCATAGCTGCATACAAATCCGCACGCAACCAAACCGGCAATCAATCGGCTTTTACGTGCCGGCGGGATGATAATGGCAAGAAACATGCCGTACAGCGCCACTGAGAAAGCGCTGACCAGACGCGCCGGCAAAAGCGTTCCCGCCAAAACGCCGAGCGCCGTTCCGAGTGCCCACGACGGAGAGGCAACCACAACCGCGCCGTACACATAGGTCGGATCCAGATACCCCGGTCGCGCAACGGCAATCCCGAAAAATTCATCCGTCAGATAAAAACTCAGAAGAATTCTGTGAACCCAGCGCGTTCCGGGCGCCAGCTTCTGGCTCAACGCACAGCTCATCAGAAAATACCGTGCATTCACAACCAATGTAATCAGGGCAATTCCGATCAGCGCTCCCTGTTCCCGGATCACCGTAAATCCGGCATATTCCCCCGCCGAAGCATTGCACAAAAGGCTTGCAAATGCCCCTTCAAAGGCATTTAACCCTGCATTTTTCGCCGCAATTCCCAGAGAAAAGGCAACGGCAAAATAGCCCAATGCAATGGGAATTCCATCCTTGACACCCGCACGGAATGCCGTATTACGGGTGATTTTTTTCGTTTTGTTTGCTTTCATCATTCATTCTTTCCATTGAACATCGTTGCAGATCCGCGATACTCCCTCCTGCATCACCTCAGAGAAGGAAAGCTTTTCCCAAGGACAACGGCAATTTTTGACTTCCCGCAGAATCAGCTAAAATACCCTTCTTTTTCCAACAGTTCCGCAATCAACACCGCACCGCCTGCGGCGCCGCGCAGGGTATTGTGCGACAGCCCGACAAACTTGTAGTCAAACAGCGTATCCTCACGCAGTCTTCCCACCGAAACACCCATTCCGCCGTACAAGCCGCGGTCCAGGTTTGCCTGCGGGCGATTATCCTCCTCAAAATAGGTGATAAACTGTGCCGGGGCGGACGGCAACTGCAACTGCTGTGGCTTACCGGCAAACTGTTTCCACGCCTCCAAAATGGCACTTTTTGTCGGCTTTTCGCGGAAGCGGACAAATACCGCGGCAGTGTGTCCGTCTGTCACCGGGACCCGGATACACTGCGTCGTAATCAGCGGAGCCTGTGCCTTGACGATCTCCCCGTTTTCCACGTGTCCCCAGACGCGAAGCGGCTCCTGCTCGGATTTTTCCTCCTCGCCGCCGATATAGGGAATCACATTGTCAATCATTTCCGGCCACTCGCGGAAGGTTTTTCCGGCACCGGAAATCGCCTGGTAGGTTGTTGCCACCACCTCGGTAATCCCGTACGGAAGCAGCGGCGTCAGCGCGGGAACATAGGATTGAATCGAACAGTTCGGCTTGACGGCAATAAAGCCGCGCGTTGTCCCGAGGCGCTTGCGCTGATGCGCAATAACCGCCAGATGTGCATCATTGATCTCCGGAATGACCATCGGAACATCCGGTGTCCAGCGATTGGCGCTGTTGTTGGACACTACCGGAATCTCCGCCTTGGCGTATGCCTCCTCCAGAGCACGGATCTCCTCTTTCGGCATATTGACCGCGCAAAACACAAAAGAGCATTTTTCAGCCATTGCACGAACGTCAGACGCGTCGATCATCACCATATTCCTGTACTTCTCCGGCATGGGAACCGACAGTTTCCAACGGTCCCCGACCGCTTCCTCATAGGTCTTTCCCGCACTTCTGCCAGATGCCGCAAGCGCGGCAACCTCGAACCAGGGATGCTCCGCAAGCAACGTCAAAAACCGCTGTCCCACCATACCTGTCGCGCCCACGACACCCACTTTTCTCTTTTTCACTGCTTCCATTGTTACACCCCTCCGTTACACTCCATGCGGAAATCCGCATTGGTTAATTGTTACCATTGTATCATATTTTGCAGGAAAGTGCAACCGGAAATTGCATATCAGACAGAGAATTCTCCTGCCGATGCCGGATATTTTTTGTATAAACCGTCACATAAGGGCAAAGACATGCAGGATTGCCTGTCCGTTCTCTCATTGCAGTCCGCAAATCCCCGGCAAAAAATCCGCCCTGCACCCCTTTGATGGGCTGCAAGACGGATGAAGGGCGGGCTCCCCTCCCGGCGGTCAGAGCACCTGCTGATAGATCTCATTTTTCTGCACACCGCGATCCTTTGCCGCCGCTTTGATCGCCTCTTTTTTCTCCATGCCCTGCTCCATGTAATACGCAACGTGCTCCGGCACACTCATCTGCTGCCAGAATGCGTCCTCCGTCCCGGTCTTCCCGTCTTTGCCTGCAAGGACAAGCACATACTCGCCGCGCGGCTGACGCTCCGCATAGTAATCCAGCGCCTGTGCCAATGTCATACGCAGAATTTCCTCATTCAGCTTGGTCAACTCCCGGCAAAGCGAAATTCTCCGGTCGCCACCGAACACCTCACACAAATCCCGGAGCGTAGAAACCAGTTTATGCGGCGCTTCATAAAAAATCATTGTCCGTTGTTCCTGCGCCAGAGAAGCAAGGTGCCGTTTGCGCGAGGTCTTGTCCGTACTGAGGAACCCTTCAAAGCAGAATCGCCCTGTGGGAAGTGCGGAAAGGGCAAGTGCGGTCACAACGGCGCAGGCGCCCGGCACGCAACTGACCGAAATCCCCCGCTCCGCGCACAGCGCCACCAGGTCGGCTCCCGGATCCGAAACAGCCGGCATTCCCGCATCCGTTACCAATGCGCAGGACTCACCCGATGAAATTCTTGCAAGGATCTCCTCCCCGCGGGCGCGCTTATTATGTTCAAAATAGGACACCATGGGTTTCTGAATGCCCAAATACGTCAGCAAATGCATCGTATTGCGCGTATCCTCCGCGGCAATAAAATCCACCTCGGAAAGCACCTTGACAGCCCGCTCCGACAAATCGGCAAGATTTCCGATCGGCGTGGCAACAAGGTAAAGTGTCCCGCCCATTACCCGGTTTTTTTCACTTCCCTTTGCATCTGCCTCCCATGCAGTCGTATGGTTTTTTACAGAACTCATAGAATCTCCTTTCACGCCTCCCCCGCTACCGGCATAACATAACGGATAGATAGAAAGGGGAGATGGCATATATGGCAACGAAAATTTACATCGATCAGGGGCACAACCCGCAGAATCCCAACGCAGGTGCCGAAGGGAACGGTCTGCGTGAGCAAAATATTGTTTACCGGATCGGCATTGAACTTGCCGCTCTGCTTCGCGCGGCGGGATATGAGGTGCTGCTGTCCCGTCCCACGCCCGAAACACAGCTCGGCACTTCAAATACCACCAGTCTGCGCGCCCGCACGGATCAGGCGAATGCCTGGGGAGCGGATTATTTTGTCAGTCTGCATACCAATGCCGCAACGGACGCCTCTGGCACGGGCAGTGAAGCTTTGGTTTATGCACGGAACACCCCTGCATTTGAGCTGGGGGAATCCATTCTCTATTGGCTGAACAGTACCACCGGTCTGCCCAATCGCGGCGTAAAACTCCGCCCGGGACTGTACGTGCTGCGCAAAACGGCAATGCCCGCCGTCCTGGTGGAACTGGGATTTATCACCAACCCAGGAGACGCGGCACTGATGAATGAAAATCCGGGACTGTTTGCCGACGGTCTTTTCCGCGGCATTCAGGCTTACACCGGGGGAGCAAACGCATAGGCATCATTTTTGCAGCATCTCCAACAGCCCCGCCTCGTCAATCACCGGTATTCCGAGCGCGTTTGCCTTGGTCAGTTTGGAACCGGCGGCTTCCCCGGCAACCACATAGCCGGTTTTGGAAGAAACCGAACCGGAGACTTTTCCCCCCGCCTGACGGATCATGGCGCTTGCCTCGTCCCTGGAAAGCGTGGGTAACGTTCCGGTCAGAACAAACGTAATCCCGGCGAGCCGATCCCCTGCCGGAGCGGCAGTGGCAACCGTCACCACGCCGGCATCCCGCAGACGGTTACAAAGAGCGATATTTTGCGGGTGCGAAAAATAGTTGACTACACAGTCCGCGGAAATCTCGCCGAAATCATCAATGGCACAGATATCCTCCCGCGTCAGCATCATGCAATTCTCCAGCGTGCCGGCACGCCTTGCCAATGCGGCGGCGGCGATCTGCCCGATATTCCGGATTCCGAGCGCATAGAGCAGTCGTTCCAATCCGGCTTTCCGCGAAGCGTCAATGGCAGCAATCAGGTTGGCTGCGGACTTTTCTCCCATGCGGTCCAACGAGGCCATCTGCTCCGCACGGAGGCTGTACAGATCTGCCGCATCGTGCAAAAGACCGTTTGCAAGCAGCATCTCCACCACCTGCGGTCCCATGCCGTCAATGTCCATGGCGTCTTTGGACACAAAATGCGTGATTCCGCGCAAAAGTTGCGCCGGGCAGGCGGCATTGGTACAACGCACTGCCGCCTCTCCCTCTTCACGGAACACCGGTTCTCCGCAGGACGGGCAACGGGTCGGCATATGGAACTCCACCTGGCTGCCGTCACGCATGTCGGGCAACGCACGCACAACCTCCGGAATAATATCCCCTGCCTTCTGCAAAACCACCATATCTCCGATGCGGATATCCCGTTCCCGGATGAAATCCGGATTGTGCAGCGTTGCACGGGAAACCGTGGATCCCGCAAGGCGCACTGGGGTCAGATCGGCGGTCGGGGTCAGCACGCCGGTGCGTCCGACCTGAACCGTGATCCCGACAAGACGGGTCTGTTTTTGTTCCGGCGGAAACTTATAGGCAACCGCCCATTTGGGTGTATTGACCCCCTCCCCCAACAATGTACGGGTCGCAAGATCGTCAATTTTGACCACCACACCGTCAATATCATACGCAAGCCCATCCCGCAATGCACCGATCTTTTCGATCTGCGCAATCATCTCCTCATAGGAAGACGTAAGGATGCGCTCCCCGATTACCGGGAAGCCGAGCGCCGCAAGACGATCCAGTGTTTCGGTATGGGAAACGAGGGCATGTCCGTCCGTATACAGATTTCCCGCCTGCAGGTTGAAAATGAAAAGATCCAGCCCGCGTGAGGCAGTTACCTGGGGATCCAATTGCCGCAAAGAACCCGCAGCGGCATTGCGGGGATTGGCAAGCAATGCCTGCCCCGCCGCGGAACGCTTGGCATTCAGTCGTTCAAAAACCTGCCGCGGCATATAGACCTCACCCCGGACAGTCAATGTCAACGGCTCCGGCAGAGTCAGGGGAAGCGAAAACACGGTGCGCAGATTCTGCGTTACGTCCTCGCCGACCTCCCCGTTTCCGCGCGTTGCGCCCTGTACAAACACACCGTTTTCATAGTGAAGCGCAACCGAAAGTCCGTCGATTTTAGGTTCTACCGACCAAAGGGCATCCGATACCGTGGCAGACACGCCGCGCAGATATTCATGCAGTTCATCGAAAGAAAACACATCCGCAAGTGAATTCATCCGGACCGCGTGCGTGACCTTGTCAAATTTCTCCAGCGGCATTCCGCCAACGCGTTGTGTCGGTGACGCAGGATCGAAATATTCGGGATGCGCCGCCTCCAGTTCCGACAACCGTCGGTACATCCGGTCATACTCATAGTCCGGAATCTGCGGTGCGTCCTCCACATAATACAGCCTTGCATGATGCGCAACCGTTTTGCGCAGTGCGACCAATTCTTCATAAACCGCATCCTTTTGTTCCATACCGAATAACCGCCTTTCTCCTGGATATCTATATGCAAAAAATAGCCCACTCCCTTTTATTATATCCCAATGTGCGCACTTTGTCAATGAGAAAAGGAATTTCTTGCTCCCTCTCCACACAACGTTCACCGTCATTTTCCACAAAAATCAGAAAGAATCTCCTTTTATTCATGGAAGCACTTTACAACATCAAAAAAGCATGCTATAATAAAGGTGCAACAGAGGGAGGCACGACAACGCGGTCGTCCCTCTGAAAACAGAGGAGGTACTTTTATATGAAGATCAACATTATCGGCAGACAGATGAACGTGTACGAAGATACCAAGCAGCTGATCGAAAAAAAGCTCGCAAAGCTGGACAAGTACTTCAAGACCGAAGCGGAAGCAACCGTAACGCTGAGCCGCAAGCACAACGTTTCCACACTGGAAATTACAATCAACGCTGCGAATACACTGTTCCGCAGCGAGGTGGGCGCAGAATCCTTCCGGGACGCGCTGGATAAATCAATAGACGCAATCGAACGACAAATCCGCAAGAACAAGACCAAGCTTGCAAAGCGCCTGCGTGAGGAAGCATTTATACCGGCTCCCGAAGAACCGCTTCCCTTCTTTGAGGAAGACTATGAAGAGGATCAGGAAAACAACCTGATTACCCGCACCAAAATTTTTGAATACCATCCGATGACACCGGAGGATGCCATCATGCAGATGAACCTGCTGGAGCACACCTTTTTTGTCTTCCATAACAGCGAAAACGAAAAAGTCTGCGTGGTCTACCGGCGCAATGACGGCACTTACGGTCTGATTATGCCGAACAATTAAAATGCCAGGAATCTGATCGGCGCCCGAAAGGGCGCCGCTTTTTTGCTGCCTGAAAAGTTTCTCATTCCGGTTCGGAAAGGACGGATGTGTCGAATGATTTCCCTTTCCCTGAACGGTCTGGGCAACGGCATGCAGCCTTTTGTCAGCTATAACTACGGAAAAAAAGGCATCCGGTACGTCACCGTGATTGCGTTTTGTTTTGCCGTGATTGTCTGGTCACTCTCACTCGCATTTCCCGAAATGTACGCATGTCTCTTCTCCGCAAACGAATCGGTCACGCAGATTGTAAAACAATACTGTCCCCTGTTCCTGATGGGTTCCATCATGTTTTTTGTACAGATGACCCTGCAAAATGTCAATGTCGCGCTCGGACAGGCAAAATGCGCGCTATTGCTTGCGGTCACACGGAAGGTCATTATCCTGATTCCCCTCTGCTTTGTTCTGACACACTTCCTCGGCTTCCGGGGTGTGTATCTCTCGGAAGGCATTGCGGATCTTGTGGCGGGGATCATCACAACGATCGTCATTTTTACGACCTTCCCGCGCATTTTCAGAGAACGGGAAAAGGAAGTACGCGAAAGAAAGAATGCCATAAGCAATCAGGATTGACAACCTCGCCCGTTTATGGTAAACTACAATCAAGGCGGCGACGGCATCGTTCCGAAAAAATCACCACCGCCAAAAGCAGGGAAATGCCTTACATCGCCTTTACTTACAAGGAGCTACGGATATGTTTCGTAAAATATGGGGTATCATTTCAAAAATACTTTGGGTTTTGTGCTGTGGGCTTTGGTTCGCAATTTTATGGGGAATCTGGGGCGTGGCACTTTGCATGACCATCATCGGCATCCCCTTCGGACTGCAATGCTTCAAGGCGGCACGTCTGTCCTTTTTGCCCCAGGGAAAACGCGTTGTCCTGCAATTCAAATCACACCCTGTCGCGAATGTTTTCTGGGTCCTGATCGGCGGTTGGGAAATGGCGCTTGCTTATCTGTCCGTCGGCATTGCCAACTGCATCACACTCATCGGCATTCCGCGCGGGATTCAATGTTTCAAAATTATGAAGCTTGCCATTTTCCCCTTTGGCGCAACGGTCACAGCGGATCAATGAATCCGCAAATGTTTCATCCGGCACAAACGCCGTACGGCAGAGATGATGCCGGGTGGTTGCCGTTCATGACGCCGACTGCAAGAAACTACACCAAAAAGAGCCACCGCAGATGGATTTTGCTCCCATTTGCGGTGGCTTTGCCTTTTCCGACAAGAGTAGTTTTGCCCGTTTTCAATTCTGCGAAAGGTTATTTCGGATCGACATAAAGGTCAAACAGCTTCCCGCAACGCGGACAACGAACCTGATGCTGGCCCGGTTCGCGCGGCAAGCGCAAAAGGGCTTTGCAGTATTTACAGTAGCGGAATATGTGCTCCGCATCATCCTTCGGGCGCTTTCGGCGACGGCGTGGGGATAGCTTATGGACAAAACGCAAAAAAGCCTCGTTTTCCCGCCGGCGACGGGGGATATTTCTGGACATAACACGGAAGAATATATAAAACAAGAGCAGCAGTCCGACCACGTAAAGTACGGAATAAACAATAATGCCCACAAGTGTCTTTTTGCAGAGTAAACCAACCACCCAAGCCGCGACAATGATAATCACGTAAAGTACAATCAGAACGTAGTAAAGTGTATCAATCCCGTACCTGCCGTAAAAGAAACCGGAAACCCGTTTTTTAAAAATTCCCATCGGTTTTTTATACACCTCCTCTTCTCTGTGTCCGCAACACCGGCGAGAAAAAAAGAGGCACCGCACATCGCAAACAACACTGCCGGAATGACAAAACCGCCTCCCGGTCAGTACGCTATTATTATGCCGTCTCTACTTAATCGCCGTGAGAACATTGCGTGAATTTTTCTTGAATTTCTCACACCCGCCCTTGCATTTTCGGGCAAAATGCGGTATACTGATACACATCGGAGCCGAAAGGAGGAATGTGCATTTGGAAACCGGCAAATCCATACAAAACCCGCCCGCCTGTGCGGATTCGGTGGAAACACTACGCAAGACAGTTGCCGCCAATATTGCCGCCCTGCGTCAGGCACAGAAAATGACGCAACTGGAAGTGGGCAATGCGCTCAATTACTCTGACAAAGCCATTTCCAAATGGGAACGCGGAGATGCCGTGCCGGATGCATATGTTCTGTTGCAGATGAGCCGTCTGTTCGGGGTCAGCGTCGATTACCTGCTGCACGATCACGGGGAGGAGCCCGTTCCGAAGGCCGCAAAAAATCACCGGTTCAGTTACATTATCCTCATGCTCCTGACCGCAATGGGAATCCTGACCGTCGCAATCCTTGTCTTTATCGTACTCTATCTGTGTGACATCCGTCAACCATTGGTCTTTCAGTTTGCAGTACCAGTCATCTTTATTGTGCTGACCGTCTTCAATTCCATTTGGGGAAAACGGAAAAACAATTTTTACTTCATTTCCGGCATTGCATGGTCGCTCATTCTGACGGTGTACCTTGTTTTTCTCTCCCTGTCTCATAACTGGTGGCAGATCCTGGTGCTCATTCTCCCGACGCAGCTCATTATTCTGCTTTGTTTTCATCTGCGCCTGCCAAAATTCCGAAAATGATGTATTTTGTCAAAAATCGGCTGAATATCGTATAAAAGTAGGGACTCTACGAATCGTAGAGTCCTCATTTTTTTCTGTAGAACTGACTGTCAGAAGTCTACAACGGCAAAAATGCAGTGTAGAGGCACGCGAACACGGAGTAGGTTGCATTTCAGAGCCGGATGACGTATACTGTTTTCATCGGATCTGATCAGGTCCCGTCAGTTGCCTCGGCGCATGTGACCTTCACTGCATCCGGTCACACAAACGACTGATCCGGTAGGGCCTTGATTTGAAAAATCGGAAAATAAAAACAGATACAAAAATCGCATCAAACAGAAGGAGAGTTCTATGAGTAAAAAATCCATTGCAAAATCCATTCGCGTCATTACGGTTCCGCCATTCCTAGTCACGACATTGCTCCTGTTACTTTATTTTCTGCGTCCTGCCTTCTTTTATCATATCGGGCAGCTATTTGCGGCAATCGGATTTCTCGCGGTTCTTCCTACCCTTGCCTATCCGCTTTCCGCGCTGATCCCCGCTCTGCGGAAAAAGGGGCGTGACGGTCAGCGAAAGCTGGCATTCGTCACCAGCGGCATCGGGTATGTGGGAGGCGTCATTTATTGTCTTTTGGATCGGACAACGCCGCAACTGAAGTTTATTTTCTTTACCTACCTCTGCTCCGTCTTTATTCTCATTTTCTTCAATAAGGTTCTGAAGCTACACGCAAGCGGTCACGCCTGTGGGATTGTCGGTCCGTTGGTGATTGCCGTTTATTTCCTGGGATGGTACTGGCTGTTCCCCACCGCTCTCTTAGCCGCAGGAGTTGCGTGGTCCTCCCTCTATCTTGCCCGGCACACCAAACGTGATCTCGCTATGGGAACGCTTACGGCAATTGCTTCCTTTTGTCTTTGCCTTTGCGTCATTCTCCTTTGACAGAGGAATTGACCGATATACAGAAACAAACCGTCCGAACGCCTTTACACAAGGCATCGGACGGTTTTTATTGAGTTGATGAAGTCACCTTCTCAAAGGAAGGAGCCGCCCGGTCTACTAAAACAGGATTTCCGAAAGGGTCAGACTACTGTTTCCGAAGGTAATCACGGCGGTTGCGGCATCCTGTACATCCAAGTGCAGTCCGCTGCTCAGGGAGTGCGCAGACAGTTTTTTCCCGTTCGCGTCGTACAGCGTTACAACAGCCTCTCCGTCCGTCTGTCCTGCGATAAAGAAGCGGACAGACGCGGCATCAGTCAAAAGTACGGTCAGCGTTTTGCCCTTGTTTCCCGCAGGAACCGTCACACCCGTCAGAACATTATGATCCGTCAGCGCACACAGGTCCGCTGGGGAAAGGAAATCATCGTCGGAGGACAATAAGGGATGTTGATAGGGATCGTGCAGCACCGTAAATGCCGACATGGTAAACCAATTGGTCTGGTCTGCGGTGGCAATCAGACGAACATATCGAGCGGTAATCTCCAACCCTTCATAGGTTGCTCTGCCCTGCCCGGGGGTATCCAGAACCGTCCAGACATAGCCGTCAGCCGAATACTGCAACTGCGCATGCTGCATGTAATCCGCACTGTGACCCCCTACACCCGTTTCCAGCAAAATGCCGGTAATACGACAGGGCGCGCCCAGATCCATCATCACATAATCCCCCGCAACAACGGCACGTGCCGCCCAGAAGTAAGTATCGGCATTTCCGTCCGTCACATGGTCTATCACGTAATCCTGATAGGTCGTCAGTGTTGTGGAAATTCCCGGCTTTCCTGCAATGGCTGCAACCGTGCGATTCGTGTTTGCCTCAAACACCCGCACCTTGACCCAGCCGGTTGCACTTGTATCGGTGTTGCGCATCCGCACATACCGTGCGTCAAAAGAAAGGGATTCCAAATAGATCTGCTCGCCAAACTGTCCCTCGCAAATGGTGGTCCATGTTTTTTGATCCGTCGAATACTCAATTGCCGCATGGGTAAAGACATCCCCGCCGTTTTCTCCTGTAGCAATATAAAGATTGTATATGTGAACGACTTCACCGAAATCCAGTCCTACATAACCCGTCGTGCCGGGTGCCGCCTGCCACATGGCGCCGTGCGACCAGAAATACGTCGAGTCATCGCCGTCGCAGATCCGGTCGACCGTATAATCCATGTAATGGTTTGCATTGGTAATAGCGGTTGCACGCAGGGAAACGGACGGTTGCGCAATGCCGGCAAGCACATTGATCCGCTGGGTCAGTCCGGCGATCAGCGGCGTCAGAACGTCGGGAGAAACGACACGGCGATTGTCGGATACCGTTTCCGCCAACAGGCTGTAATTTCCGATCTGCGCAAGCACCGTATCCGTCTGCCCGGCTGCATACGCCTGCTCCGCCTCAAAATAACAAATCGCCATGCGGCAATATGCCTCCGCCTTGTCAAACCATTCGCCTGCTTCGGCATTCAATGCCGCATCGGCACGGCGCAGAGTCTGCAGATCCCCGGGCATGCGCTCCAGCATTTCCAGAATCGGTTTCAGCTTCTTCGGATCCTCGCCGGAAGCCCGCCATTCATCCACAAGCTTGCCCAGTGCAACGGTCGACTTGTTCCCGTTTTGCGGACAGGCACCGACCATGTCAACGAAGGTCAGTGCCGCATCCCCGGCATCCGGTGCCAAATATGCCGCGGCAGCCCGGATGGAGGCTTCCTGATTATATGCCACGGGATTCCAAAGATAATCGGCAACCGTAAAAAGCGGATAAAGTGAAGCGTGCCCCTGATTCATGGGATTGGCAACAAATCCGCAGATAGAGCCTGCCAACTCCTGATCCAACCCCTGGCAGGGCGCCATGTACAAATGGTCTACCAGTACATCATTGACCGGATAATTCCACCACAGGTATACCTGACGTCCGTACTTGGCATTGATTTTTTGCAGATCGGAAACGCGGATGGACGCCGGGACCACACCGGGTCCTGTCCACATCAGGCGCAGATCAGGATTCAGAAGCGGTGCAATTTGATCTGTATATGCGGTCAGCATGGGATCGGTATACTCCGTGGTAATACAGATCAGATCGGAAACACCCTCATGCGTGCGGACAAATTGCTCCTGAAAATCGTTGAGCAACCCTGCGTGTCCTTCCGCATTCAATGTCGGAATGTCATCCAGAAGCACGGCAAAATCACGCACACCGATCTCATAAAGCTGCTCACACTTGGCAGTCAGATTTGCAAAATCCTGCTTGTAGCCGCGATCCAACCGAATATCGCCGCCCGGTGAAATCGCATAGACAAATCGGACGCGGTTTTGCGAAGCGCTGTCAATTAGTGTGCGCAATTCTTCCAGCTCCTCTGCGGTATACAGCTCTCTCCATTTGCTTCGGTGCTTTGCGTCATCCTTCGGCGCATAGATATAGGTATTCATTTTTTGGTGCCCCATAAACGCAAACAGCTCTTTACGGAACAGTGTTGTGTACGCCGCTCCGTAAAAGCCCTCAATCACACCGCGTTCAGGAACGGCAGGCGCATCACGGACGGTCAGGCAGGGAAGCTTCCCGTCTTCCGCCAGTTGTGAAAGCGTAACCAACGCATAGTATACGCCGCGGTCGCTTCCGGCGGTAATACACACACCATCTGACGAAAGAACCAATTCATATCCTTCCTCGGCGCCGCTTGCAAACAGATCGGACATATCCTGCACCGCGATCCGGACAGGCAGGGCATTTTCCTGCGAGGACAAAAACCCCCACTCCCGCAGAAGCGCTGCGTAGGGTGCAGCGTCCCCATCCGCGGACAGTGCGGCAGGAATTGCCGGTACTTTCTGCGACGTTGATCCGTCCGGCAAAATGACGTTTTGCGGCACAGGGTAAACCGAACGGACCGCTACAAACAGGTCATCTCCATCAAGATGCCCCCCGCTGGTTTCCTCCGCCCTGGTTTGCTCTCCGCTGTCTGATCCGGACGGATCGGCGGTACCGGATTCTTCTGTTACGGGATCATTTGGGGCTGGATTTTCCGGTTCCCCGCGGCAGGACAGCATAAAAAGCATCGCAGTTGCAAGCAAAATTTCCGCCAGAACACCTGAGAGCAGGTATCCGGACCTCGTCATTCTTTTTTTCATTGCCCTCTCCTTACCTACCGCTTTTCAAAAAGCAGTATTTATGTTAATCCATGGTTCCAAATACGCTACTTGGCGGACGGCGTTTCCGCCGGACAGAGCGTGCTCTCCCGCACCGGAACCTGTCGCCGGGCGCGGGCATTCTGGTATAGTTCTTCGGTTGCAAATGAAAGTTTCGTAATAGCGTCACGGGCCCTTATATAGCACCAGAAGCTGTCATCGGGGACAGAAATGTCAACCGCATCCCCTCTGCCAAGATAGTCGTACTCGATATGCACACTGTCCAACTCCAGCGGCTTTTTATGGAGCGTAAATTCTCCCTTTCCGTAAAGATTGTCGCAAATCACATAGGTACCTGTCATATCCTGTATCAGTCTGCCGCTTCCGTGTTTGTAAAACTTTTTCCAACCGGGCAGCGTTTCTATGCGTGCCTCGCTTTCAAACCGGTAAGTGCCGGAAAGGATCTCATGCCGCACACAATCGCGTTCCCACGCAGACCAATCGGGAATATGCGGATATTCCGTTTCCCCCTCTTTTGCGTGCAATTGCCCGTATACATCCATCTCCCAACGTTTTCCGCAGGCACGGCACCAAAGCTCCGTCCCGGCAGAATCGGTTTCGTATTCCTTCCCGCAATGCGGGCATTTATACAAAAGGCAATGTAACCCCTCTGCCCGTCGCGGATGGTCAATCCGGATGCGGTTCTCTGCCTGCCAGCGGAAATCATCATAAGTAAAATTGGTGCGAATGCGGGTAAAAATCTCCTCTTTGGAAAGTGTTTGCGTTTCCTGTGCAGTGATAATCGGCTCCGCACGTCCCTCAATATAAGTTCCCTTATCAATCTTGTTCCATTGCGGACACGTGACAAAATTCCCGTGAATCCGCAGTACCACGACCGGAACCCCCAACAACTTAACAAGGCTTGCCGTAGACTCCGGGATGTAGGAACCGCATCCGTCCAGTGAATAACGTGCCTCCGGAAACAGACAAAAAATGCATTTCAGTTTCTCCACCGTATACTTCATATTGCGTATCAAATGAAAATCCTGCACAAATTTGCGCTTTCCGATGACCCCCAATGCGCGCATCAATGGTGCGGAATAGGTATTGAATCCTTCCAGCGTCATGACATTGATCACGGGGTGCGGATGTGTCACCTTCATCATCACGGCAAAATCACAGAAATAGGAATGCGTCACCAAGAGCAGATACGGCTTGCCCTCCAGAGATTCCATATTGACTTTGTCAATCTTTGCATGTCGTCGCCGCAAATCCGGCCATGCCAGGATATGCTTGGCAACCGAAAATAGAGGCCCGGGTTTCTTTGGTTTGACGGAAAAGTCAAAATGTCGGATTTTTTCCGGATGTCGGATCCGGTCCGGTTGCCGGTAACGCGTTGCTTTGTTCTTTTTATCCATATCTCTCCCGCAATACTTCGCCTTCTCAGAGAAAGCCGCTATCCCACGGATAACGGCTTTCCTTTATGTTTGTTTGAATGTTTGTTTGAATGTGTGTCACAATCCCTGTTGTAAGATCATCTGCCGATCGGATTATTCGCCGGTGATACCCGAACGCTCAATACCCTGTACCAGGAAGTTCTGGCAGAAGATATAGAGGATAATCAAAGGCAGAATAATCATAATACCGCAGGTATTCCGAATCGCCGCTTCATACAACGACTTGCCCGCATAATCCAACTTCAGACTCGGCGGGATCTCCACAATGCCGGTCAACAATTTCACCTGCTGGTTGATGTAGAACAAAGACGTGTAGAAGTCGTCGGTCCACTGCCAACAGAAAGCGAACAGGAAAATCGTAATCATCATCGGAATAGACATCGGCAGAATGATGGTCAGGAAGGTACGGAACGTTCCCGATCCGTCGATATATGCCGATTCCTCCAAAGATTCCGGAATTCCCGTAAAGAACTGACGCATCATGAAGACGTACAAACCGTTCTTAAATGCAAGTCCGGTCATGGACAGAATAATCAACGGTGCATAAGTCTTTGTCAGATTCAACCCGTTCGGGAAATTCAGCAAATGGATCTTGGAGAGGATGCCATCCAACCCCTCAATACCGGTTGTCACACCTCCGCTCAGGAAGGACAGAATGCCGAACACATCGAAGAAGCGGAAATTCATGAACATGGAAAGCTGCAGGGTCTGGTGCGGGACCACCATGGTCAGGATTACGAGCATGAATACCAGCTTATTTCCCTTGAAACGGAACTTTGCCAAGCCGTAGCCGATCAAAGAACAGATAAACGTCTGCATCAAAGCGACCATACCGGACAAAATGAAGGAATTCAGAAATGCCTCAAAATAATCCAGCTCTGTGATAATCGCCTTGTAAATATCCAACGTCCAATGCTTCGGGATCAAACGAACCGTTACATCTACGAAGTCCTCCGGTGCCATAAAGGAACCGGCAATCTTTGTAAAGAAGGGATACAGAACGATATAGGAAATACCGATCAGAAGAACCAGGCGGAAGATGTACCAGATCACTCTGGTTACAAAATACATGTTCAGGAATTTCGCCTTCAGCCGATCCTTCAGCGGTGTGCGGTCAAAGTCCATCTTGATGGAACGCTTTGACTCTTTAATAATCGGTCTGCCGCTTTCGTTTGCGGCAACCGCTTGATTTGTTTTCTCCATTTTCTGCTCCTCCTTTCTTTAAGATTCCCTTCTCTGATAGAAGACAAATGCAGAGAAGATTGCTCCGACTACGGCGATGATGGCAATGACAATCAGGAAGTACATCCACGCCATTGCAGAACTGCGGACGTCACCGTCGTTCTGTTTATACACAGACGCAATGTAGGTCATAACTGTATTGGAATCGGTCGTAAAGGAGTCGATAATGGTATAAATACCGTTTACAAGAATCATCGGGCTGATCATCGGGAATGTAATCTTCCAGAAGGTTTCCCACGAGGTTGCGCCGTCAATCTTGCACGCCTCATAAATGGCAGGGGAGATAGACTGCAAGCCGGCAAGGAAGATCAGCATCTGTACGCCGGAACGGTTAACAATGTCGTAAATATCGTTGATCATGTTTACAACGTATTCAACCATGCCTTCTCCGACCTTCATGTTTGAGAACAGCCGCTCAATATCGATCGCCGAAACGATTTCTGTCGCCGCGCTGGTTCCCGAACCGTCGTCGATACCGGAGGTAGAATCCATGTAACTGGACAGAATGTTCTGTGCGTCAATGGACTCCATGATACCGGTGGAAAGAATAACCGGGATGAAGAAGATTGCACGAAATGCCGCACGTCCGATCATTTTCTGGTTCAGCAACACTGCCATGAACAGGGAGAAAATGATGATCGCGGGAATATCGAATGCCAGTTCCTTCAGACCCTCCACCAACGTGCGGACGAAGTCCGGGTCGGTTCCGAGTGCCCAACTGTAGTTGTCCCAGCCAACGAACTCTTTTTCAAAGCCGCCGCCGGCACCCACAATGGAAATTTTGTAAAAACTGAGTTGAATGGACTCAAAGATAATCGGCAGATAAACGCAGACAAATCCGATCACGAAGGGCAGGACGAATACCCACCCCATCCGTGCTTTTCGTTTGTCCAAAGAGGCAATCTTACGCTTTTTCGGTGCCGTCTTGCCGGGAGTCACTGTTGTTTGTGCTTTTGCTTGGTTTGTCATCTTCACACCTCCCATCAATGATTGCCGAGAATAATCTCATAACCGAATTTCGCAATGGTGTACAGCTTGCCATTGTACTCTACCTTTACCGCGAAGTTGTTGTAGTTGATAATGATGACCTTCTTGACACTGCCATCATCATTACCGTACGTCACGGCAACAATCTTATTGCCGCTGGTCGCGTACTTATCAAAGTCAGTCTTGGTTTCTTCTTCTTTTGTACCGGAATTGTTGTTTGACATTCTGTCAGTGATGTCCTTGCGTGTAACCGTGTACTCGGCAGGGAGTTCCACACTGGAACAGAAATCAAGTACGCCCTGTACGCTTTCTTCAAACGCCTTGGCTGCCAATTCCTTATTTTCCGTGATGCAATAAGTAAAGCTGAAGAAGTCGGTTGCCTGCACCTTGGCAGGAATATTAAGGGATTCCTCTGTGAAGTCAGTTCCGAGCTGATCGGCGATTTCCTTTTTGAGTTTGTTTCGTGCACTGATCAACGCATAGGAGAGGTTGCTCTGTTCATAGACAAACTTCACATAGTCGCCTACGGTTACGTACTGATTTACATTGGTGACCTTTTCAAGCGCCGCATCCTTTGCAAGGTATGCATCCATCACCGCCTTGCAATCAGCCTTTACCTTCTGTGCAGCTTCGTAAGCAGCCTTCAGTGCATCGGTCTGATCCTTCTCATATGCCTGCTTTGCCTTTGCCTCATCCTTAACAGCCGTATCGTAAGCTTTCTTTGCGGCAATGTAAGCCTCTGCAAGTACATATTTTTCGGCATAAGCGTTGATCTCGCCTGCAATACCCAACTCGGCATTCAGTTTACTGCCCAAGCTGTATACAACATACTGACGCAGAGCTTCACTGTTTGAAGTGGTGTACACATACGGTACGTCTGCTTTGATCTTCAGGTCTTCTGCCTTTTCGATGGCATCCAGATCGTAACCCGCCTCGGTACCGGCCGCAATCAGCTTTTCAATCAGCACATTCAGTGCGTCGCGGTTGCTTTCCTGCGTTGCAAGATCTTCTTTTGCAGTCTGCAGTGCGGCTTCCGCTTTCTCTTTGGCTGCATCATCTGCCGCCTCGTCAACTGCCTTCCGGCGGGTTTCCACCAAAGCCGTTGCCTTTTCAATTGCAGCAAGAGCAGCAGTCAAATTCTTCTTTGCGCTCAGAAGACTATCCAATGCGGCAACCGCAGTCATATACTGCACAACCTTTTCATACTCCGCATTCAGATCATAAAGTCTGGTGCCGTCGGCAAGCAACTGATCAAAGTATGCATCCTGGTAGCGTGCCTTCACCTCATAGTAGCCCTTTTCTCCGTTTGCAAGACCGTTCAGGTACAGTGCAGACAGATTGTACAGGCGCTCGGAATCACTGATGATTGTCTGTTTAACTGCTTCGTCCTCAATATCCTTGACACCGTTCTTGACATCCTCGACTGCCTGACGGCTGACATCCAAAAGCTCAATAACGGAATTCATGGAATCCTCAGCAATCTTCGCATAGTTTCCGACCTGTGCCAAAGCGACGATCAGACGGTAGCGTTCCTTGGTAACGGATTTTGTGGTGTTGACATACGCCTGATAATTTGCCGCGTCTGTCTCATCCGTGGAATCCGCCAGTTTATCCCAACCCTTTGCAACCGCATCGACATACTCAAGAATGGCAGACTTGTAATTTGCCATCTTGTCATCGACCGTAAACTTGTTGACCTGCGCATTGTTTCTTGCGGAACCTGTCGCTGTCACTGCCTTTGCGAGGGCATCTTCTACCTCTCTGATCTTCTTACGGGCATTACCCACCTTCTGCAGGAGCAGCTTTTCCGCTTCCTCAACTTCGGCGAGTTCTCTTTCGCGATATTCGCTCATCGCCTGGTCGATATCCGATTCCAATTCATCTACGTCAGGTACACGGGTACCGTTGATAAATTCGTGCTTGGTGATCAGATTGAGCTGTACATCCCGCAACACAGCGTTCAGCTCGTTGTACTTGTCAATCATATCCTCTTTCCAGATATCATAACGCACGGAATAGTAGTTGCTCAGATAGGTGAAGTCCTTGAGCTTCTGTGTGTTCTGATAGGAAAGTGTGAAATACGGAGAAGCTCCGTTTTCCAGAATCTTCAACATGGCGTACTGGATATCGCCCTCCATGTTGAGCGGATCGTCGGAGAACTGTTTGTAACCGTGCAGAATGACACCGACAAACGGAATGGAGCAACTTGCCTTGTTATAACGGCTGGAATCCAGGGAAATTCCCAGGATATGATCCGCATATTTCCAGGTATAGGAGTTGCCGCCTTCGGTCATCACACTCAGTCCCGCCTTATTCAGATACTCAAAGGCGCTGATTGTGAATTCCTTTGCGTCCTCGCGGTTGTAAGGCTCATCCTCATCAAAGTCAGAGTTCAGAGCGGAACCAAGCGAACCAACGGAAATACCGGTTACATTGTTGAAATTACCCAGATAATTTGCAATCAAGTGCTTGTAGAAGTGGCTCATATACGCCGGCGAGAGCACCATTTCGTATCTGCCCTGATACTTCTGCTTGGTTGCAACATAGTATTTTTTACTTGCATAACGGTCGTCAATGGTCTTTGACGCATGCAGTTTGAGCACGGTGGCATCAAACAATGTGTCATTCACAACGTATGCAAAATCAAAATCAGGATAAATGCCCAGGTGCTTTCCGGTCTGCTCGGATACTTCTTTTGCGTAATCCAAGAGTTCCTGGAATCCCTTGTTGCCGCCTACCGAATTCTCAAACTTCAGATCGTACGGCACATTGGAGTACATACCGCCATTTGCAAAACCGGTCAGCTTGAAATTGATATTCTTGATACCGGCTTTGCTCAATTCGTCATACATGGTTTTGACATTCTCAAAGGTCGTCAGAGGGGTCATTACATTGACCGGGACGGACAGGATTTTCTCGGTCGTTTCCAGCGTACCGAACGATTCGATGTACAGCGGAATATCGTCTTCAATATCCTCCGCGGTCAAACGGGTCAGAGCACCTTCGCGCTCCAGGTAATCCCGGTACGCGACTGCCATGCCAAACCAGCTTGCGTCATAGTACTTATCCAGATTCTCCGCCTTGGCGGTTTTCTCATCTGTACACAGGACATAACGGATCTTGTAGTTTCCGACATACTTTCGGTTACTGACCACGGTCCAAGTAGAGTTGGAACCAACCGAGATGGAATCCTGAATGTTGTAGGAGTCCTTCGGGCGGGGATTGAACTGCATCCGCATTGCGCTATATTCGCTCTCGGTTGCGTCCGTGTATGTAGAGATTGATGCCAAAGCATCTCCTTCTTCAATGATGGCGAGGAATGCGCGGCTCTTGGTAATATCAGTCCGTGTGACCTGCGAATCTCCCGTTGCATTGGCACTTGCGTTCAAAAGCTGCTTATACGCGCGCAACGCATCTGGAACGGTTGTCATGTCTTCCATTTTCTTCACCACAGAACCGGAAATAATGGTACTTGTACCATCCTCCTGCTCCAGGTTCACATAGGTCGTATCCTCCTGAATACCGTACACCGGATAGCGGATCGCCTGCTGATAGGTACCGGAAATGGTATGGTAAGCGTAGTCGGATCCGTAAACCTTACCTGTAACCGAAATTTTGGTTTTCAGAGACGGATCGGCAAATGCGAACAGCGCGCCTGAACCGTCCGGGTACATCGTATACCCGTTATACAGGTTATTGCCCGCTCCCATGTAAGGAAGAACCTCCACATAGGTCAACTGATACAGGGACTCATTGAACCGGATACCGTTTGCAGGCAAACGAACAGTCATACCGTTGGCATCCAGCGTATACTCCAACGCCATCTTAAACAGCGGTGGATTATCTTCTTCACCCTGATACTGCGTCATTTCATGGTCGGTGTCCAATTCCTCGTAGGAATAATCCGGGCAGTTCGCCTTGATCAATTCCTCACAAAGGTTCTTCTCGGCGTCGGATGCAGTCGGGTCAAAGACCCAAACGGCGTACTTCTCCACGATCGGAAACACTGCGATCATTTCTTCTCTTGCACGCTGGGAAGTAATCTTATCCAGATTCTTTTCCAGATAGTATGCAGTGAATTTCTTGTACATGAAGGAATTCTCGCCCAGTGCCTCACGCATCGGCGCCAGAATCATCGTTTCAAAACGCTCATTGGTAATCAGTCTGGGGAGCAGCAAACGTGCTTCCTCACGTCCGATGGTATATTCCACGCGGATACCGTTTTTGATCTTCTTCACCTTGATCTGGTTGCGCATTGCAGCCTGCTCATAGCTGTAGAAGTACTTGTCGTTATCGTTATCCGTATATTTTACGGTGATCTGCGACAGGATCTGCTGTTTGATGGAGGTGGACGCGGTGGACACACCTACATCGTACGGGTTGGTAAACAGCGTATCGATAATGTTCCCATTCTCGTCGCAGTAGACCTCCGCAACCTCACCGGAATATTCATCCACGTAAAGCTGATAGCTATAGGTCTTACCGTTTTCGCTCTTTACCTTTTTATCCGCATGCGGATAATGCGTCATGGTTGCCAGTTTGTCTGCTTCGGAAACATAGGGAGTAACGGTATAGTCAACCGTTGTAACCGTATCCTCGTCTCCGCCGGTGGTTCCGCCGTCCGTTGTCGTTTCCTCATCCGCATACGTCGTAATCACCAGACACTCCAGTGCGCCGAACAGTAACAAAAGAGTCAAGAACATTGAAATTATTCTGTAACCTGATTTCATTTTTTTCTCCTCTCCTCTAAGTTACATTCTGTACTGCAACTCCACCACAATGTTGGTCACAAGGCTGACCAGCTTTGCGACAAGCGTGGAAAACAGAATTGCAAAGAACATGATAAAGATCATACCCACAGCGGTTCCCAGAATGGCAAGGACATTTCCGCCGATACCGTAGTCATGCGTAACCTGCGTACCGAAGAACAGGAGAATTCCCATCCAGATAAACGCCAAGGTTCCCACAAAGGAAATGATATCCACCTCGGTGCTGATTGCAAAGTTGGAGTAGATGGTCGCAGGAAGAACCAACAGCGGGATCGGTGTCAGGCTGTATCCTGCCGCGATGAACACATCCTTAAAGCTACCTTCGCCGTCAAACAAGGTGGTCAGACACCAGTTTGCCACAACGAACAGGAACAGAGGAACCAGGACAGCAAGCAACTGCGTGAAAATCGTAGTGTAACCACCATACGGATTGACCAGATAACCGGAACCGATTGCCTGATAGAAGAACACAAGAACGGTAACGGCAATAATGGTCAGTGCACCGCGCACAGAACCTCTGTGCTCATGCTTCAGATCCCAAAAACCGTCAAACGGATGTGCGATAACGTGGAACGCATACGCAACTTCCTGTCCGTAGGTTTTGCGGGCTCTGCCGTTGTGAGTTGCTTTCTTGTTGATCTTTCCCATTGTCTTGAACAAGAGAACCACACCAACAATGACGGCAACAATGATGACAACGAACAGCAAGAAGTAGGTTGACATCCACTCTGTACGGATTTCCTTATAGGACTTGGACCAGCCGGTCGTTTCATACGCAGCCTCATAGTAGGCAAGCGATTCCTGATACTGTCCGTTCCGGTACATCGCATCTCCGATACCGACGTATGCCGCATCGAAGTTGTTGTTACGCTTCAGAACTTCCGTCCACAGGTTGATGGCAAGATCGTAATCCTGTGTGTTTTCTGCCGCCAATGCCTGAATCAGAATATCACCGTACTCGGTACGGTTGAACACCGTAATGTTGTCGTTGGTCTTATCCAGTATCAGCATGGTATCGCCCTGATACGTGATTGCCTCCACACTGGCAAGACCGCCCAACATGGTGCCGCTGTCGCCGAAAGCGTAAAGCAGGTTTCCGTCAAAATCGTAGGTATAAACACGGTTTCTCTTTTCGTCAATGATGGACCACGTGCCTTCTTCACCGACAGCAACGTCAATGATTGTGGATACGCCGCGGATTTCCGCAGTGGATTCCGTAGCATAGTCAATCTCTCCGGCAGGAGCCCAGAAGCCGTTCCGGCGCATGATTTCATCGCCGTTGGCATTCAGCATCTTGACCGGCATGTATGTACCCTTCTTATCTTTTCCCTTGATTGCACTCTCTACAGAGGAATCCTTAATGGAAGAGGTGGTTACATAAATGAAACCGTCTTTGTTGATCGTAATGTTATTGAACTCGGTTGCGACAACTTCATCGGCATATTCCTTCTGCGCGTCGGTTTGGAAACGACGCCAAAGGATTTCCCAAGCGGAAAGCGCCACTGCCTGTGTACCGATAAAACCGTTAAACTCACCGTCATTGGTCATGACAATGATTCCCTGATAAGTCGTAGAAGAAACGACATACAGTCTGCCGTATTGGTCGACTGCCATCGCAACCGGCTTATAAACGGAATCGGATTCAAACAATTCACTTTCCGGTTCCTCGACAAGGCGGTCAAAGTTACCGTCCCGGTCGAATGCCACGATCCGGTTGGCACCTGAGTCGCAAACCCAAATGTTTTCGTCGGTGACGAACACACCCTGCGGCGCCGTCAGTGCATCCGCAACGCCCTGATCGTTCCGGAATTCGGTAATTACAAAACGCACCTTATAGTAACGGTCCAAAACAACGATCCGGTTATTACCGGTATCGGCGATGTAAACATTGCCGTCGTCATCCGTAACCATATCGCCGGGATTATCAATCGCAACAGGATTTGCGAACAATGACTTATCCAGCAATCCCATATACTCCGAGTCCACAGTGGTTACAGCCGTATACGCATCCGGCGAATACAGGGCATAGCCGTCAATGGAGTATGTATAAGTCTGATATGCCGAGCCGGCACTGGCACGGAGCGGAAACGCCGTCAGGAGCAAGAGCGCAACGAAGACGACACAAAATATTGCGGTCAGTTTTTTCATTTCGTTCCCTCCCTTATCAGTCCTTCATACCACTGGAGCCCATGGTCTCAATGATGTTGGACTGTGAAATAACAAACACAATGATCGGCACCATCATCATGACCACAGAAGCGGCTGCCGACGCACCGGCACGCTTGATACCGCCCGCGGTAATCTGACCGATGGCATAGTTGAAGGATTTCAACTGCTCGGAGTAAATGTACATAGAAGCTCCCGCATTCCACAGGTTCTGGAAGCAGTAAATGATCAGGGTCAGCCATGCAGGCTTAACCATGGGCATCGCAATGGTCCAATAAATGCGCAATTCTCTCGCGCCGTCAAGCCGCGCGGACTCCAAAACCGCATCGGTGATGTTGGTATCCATGAACTGCTTCATCAGATAAAGTCCCAAGGAACTACACCACGCAGGAACGATCAGCGCCCAGTAGGTATCCAACCAACCCAAAGCCGACATCAGAATGAAGGAGGTAATGGTCGTAACGGTGGAGTTGAACATCAGTGAGGTCTGTACCGTCCAGAACATGGCGTTGCGCCCGGGAAACTTGATCTTTGCCATGCAGTATGCCGCAAGAGATGCAAGGAACAGGTGTCCGAAAGTACCGGCAACGGACGTCAGAACGGTATTGAAAACGTAACGGGAAAACGGAACCCAGGAAGTGTTCATGAGCTGGAACAAATCCGTAAAGTTGGATAAGGTCGGGCTCATCACGTAGAAGCGTGGCGGGTACATCCACAACTCATCCAACGGCTTCAGCGCCTGCATGAACACATACAGCATCGGCAGGAACATAAATGCGCCCAGGATGACCAAAATTACAGTGATAAATGCATCGCCCCCCGCGGAACGGGCAAGTACGACTTTATGTTTTCTTGTTCTTAATTTCGCCATAACTTACGTACCTACCTTCGAGAGTATTTTCTTCACCAACATGTTCGCGCCCATCATAATGGCAAACAGAATGACCGCGATGGTAGAAGAATAACCGATTTCATATCGCTGTCCGCCGTAGTCTTCCAGATGGTGCATGATGGTATGTGCACAGTAGTTGACGGACGGGAAACCGGCAAGCGCGGTAACGATACCGCCAAATCCAAACGAACCGGTAATGGACATCACCGCACCAAACATCAACTGCGGCTTCATAGACGGCAACGTAATATACCAAAGTTCCTGCCAACGGTTCTTGACACCGTCCACCGCACCCGCTTCGTAAAGCGAGCGGTCAACCCCCTGCAAACCTGCGATAAACGCCAGGAAGGAAGTACCCAACGAGGTCCAAAGCGAAACGATAATACACAGAGGCATTACGTATTTTTCATCCTGGAAGAACAAAATCTCCTTGTCAATCAGTCCAAGTTTGAGCAATGTTGCGTTGACCCAACCATAGGAGTCGGACGAGAACAAGGTACCCCAAATCAAGTAAACCTGACCGGAAATGGAAGGCGCGTAGAAGATCAGGGTTACAACCGCCCGGATCTTAGGCGGCAATTCATTGATGAACCACGCCACCATGTAAGACATCAGGTAGGAGGCAGGTCCGACAATCACCGCGAAAATGAAAGTGTTTTTGACTGCAATGAGGAAAATATCGTCATCAAAGAACAACGTGATGTAGTTGTCCAGAAAAACGAAGTTCGGCCATTCCAGCATATTGAAGTCCGTAAAGCTGATGAAGATGGAAAGCACCACCGGCACAACGGTAAACAGCGTAAAGAGAATCATGTACGGGGCAACCATTACATAGGCAACCCAGTTGCGCTTCATCTCTTTCCATGTCCACTGCGCCTTGGTCATATCTTTCCGCGAAACAGCTTTTTTAGTTGCCGTTCTTTCTGACATATGCGTTTCTCCTTTGTGGATTTATAATCGGAAGACGGTCAATATGTGGAAAGCGCAGCTGCTGCGTCTTCCATATACTCAGCGGCAAAGTGCAGAAGCGTTGCCATCTCGTCTGTCAGATCGTAGGCTTCGTAGTAGTAGCACTTTCTCAGCTTTTTCTTCTCTTTGTTTGTCAGGCTTAAATCATTCATATCGTAGCCCATGAGTGATTCAAGATTCTTCCAATAAGTACTGTTCTTATAATTGGTATTACCGTCGTTCGCATGAGATTCGACATACTGATAATTCGGATCCAGTTCACGCAGAATTCCGCGCAATTTTTCCGCCGCCATCATCAGACCGTTTTCGTTCTGATCTTTGATTGCAGCCTTCGCCTCACGGATTACCTCTGCATAATCGCTCTTATAGTCGCTGTTCTTCTCAATCTTATCGAGCAGACCGGTTGCCTGGTTCAAACGCTTGCTTGCAAGCGTTTCGCCCGCCTCCAGGGTTTCCAGCTTGAATTCGTTCCGCTTACGTGTAATTTCCTTGTTGATGGTCGGCACGTAAGAAAGAATGGATTCGGCAGGGTCAGCTTTGTCGTTATAAGCGGACAGGAATGCGAAGTTGGTATAACGACCGATAATGTAAGCACCGGGATAGTTCGGCACTGCCGCGAGGTTGTTGAACTGTGCCTGCACCTGTGCCAGCTCCGAGGTCGTCCAGGGCAAATCCTCCAGCGCGTACTTATTCGCCGTCGGGTGCTTTGCGGAAGGACCAAGGATTGCAACCATCTCGTTGGTATAGTCGCTCTGGCAATCCTTTCCGGTGTACCACTTCATATACTCCCAAGCGCTGTCTTTGTCCTCAACGCCGGACACCATGACAACAGCCGCAATGGAAGAAATCGACACATTGTTGATACTGCCGTCTTCCTGCTTGATACCGGGCATCGGAAGGAATTCCCATGCGCCTTCGATTTCAGTTGCAAAAACCTTCAGTTGGTTGTACATAGCGGTGTAATCACCGATGATGATCGGCATTTCACCGGTACGGAAACGGTTTGCCGCATTGTAGGTATACGGGAAAGAATACTGCGTAAACAGGTTACACATATATTCGAAGGAAGAAAGTCCCACAACCGAATCCAGGTTGATTCTCATACCGTTATCCGCAAACAGCTCACCGTTGCGCTGATACAGGAAAATCTGGAAGTCCGTGGTCAGACCGATTTCCATCTTCTGCGACTGGAGCACTGGAACCGCCGCCAGAATATCGTCCCATGTCTTGGGTACTTCCAGACCGAGGTCTGCAAGCACGTCGTCACGGACAAACATCATGGTAAAGGATTGCGTTTCAGGCAGCCCGTAGTAATGCATGATCTGGTCTGCATCTTCAATACCAAGCACCAGCATTGCTGCATCGTTGAAGTTGTCACGCACTTCAGCAAAATCCGCACGGTCATCAATATTGATCAGTGCAGAACGAATCGCGTAGTTGATAACATCCGCCTGTCCCAGCCCCAGATAAACATCCGGTCCGGAGCCAGACAAAATGGAAGGCAGAAGAGTTGCAGCCGCAACCAGCTTCAGGTCAACCGCAACACCGGTATTCGGTGTAAAGTCATTGTTAATCAGGTTACGGATAACCTGAGATTGGTCACGTCCGTATGCCAGCCATACTTCAATGCTCTTGTCCGCATCCTCGTCCATGGAACCCATGCTGTTATAGTCACGGACAAAGCTCATGAAGAAGCCGGAGACTTCGTGCGCAATCGCCTGGAAGAATCCCGCCTTGCCGCGTGGCATCTTTTCGGCAGAATCCGCAGGACGAATCAGGATATAGTCAAGAAGCAGCGGCTGTGTCTGTGCGTCCGAAAGGAAGGTTCCCAGGGTCCCGATATAGGTCTTGAGGTTTTCAAGGTTCGTGGGAATTTCTTCTTCGTCGGTTCCCATCTTCTTGAGCAGATCCGCGATCCGCTGCAGCGTACCAACGTTAGAGGATTTCTGTCCTGCCAGGGTGGTCAACCGTTCCGCAAGTCCAGGCTGATAATTCTTATTGTTCTTGTTTTCGGAATTGTCCAGTCTTCTGGACTGTACGATCATGTCGATCAGGGTATCCGGCATGACGCGGGAGAATCCGTAAGAGTTGTATGTATTGGGGTTTGCACCGGTCAGACGAAGGATGTTCAGATAGTCATTGTTGACGGAATTCAAAATTTCCTGTACTTCGCGGACAATATCACCCATGGAGCCGAGCGTAACCACAAAACGGATGGTGTAATATGCATCCTTATTATCGTCGGTTCCCACAAAGTAGATTGGGTAGTTGCGGGTCTTACCGTCCGACCCGGTGGATCCGTCTGTCAGTTTTGTTACATTCCAGTTGGCACTGTAATTGTAGCGCAACGACTTTGCTTCTTCAAAGGGTGCACCGTTGTAGTAGCCGGCAGTTCCCTCTTCCACGTTATGGCTGTAAATCTCCAGGCTGCGGCACACATACATGCCGTCCAGGATATTTTGGCGGAAATGGGAAATCAGGTCATACATACCCGAGCCGCTGACGCGGAAGTTGTACTCGACATACTGACCGGCAGTCTGCCATTTTTCACCACCCAGCGTATTCATCACCGTGCGGGAAACATCCGACGGCGAGTTCGCAGCATCGGAACGGTCCTCAGTCGGATAAATGGTCTTGGAGGAAGTGGCATTGGGATACTCCGCTTCCAGACGCACTGTGCTGTTGGCATTGTTCTTCACACTCCCCAGATTCTTGATGTACTCATCATAGGTCGGCGTTTCTTCCACCGGAACCAGGCGAATGGATTTGATTGCAAGGGGTTCGTTCTTGCCTTCCAGGGTCAGGATGTTGGTTCCCTTCTCCAGGGCAAAAACAAAGTTATCTGTATAGTATCCGCTGGAATCGCGCAGATAATAATTTGTCCACACAGGCGCCTGCACCGCGGCACTGCGGATCTCATTATTGGTAACGTCAGTCAAGAAGAAGCGCAAGCCGCGATCTTCACACGCCTTGACAAGTTCTTCATCCCAAACCTCCGGAATTGCACAGTAAAGATTTCCGCTCTCATCCTTGGTAACGGTCAAACCGATCGATTCCAAATCCGCTTTCGCACTTTCAGCCGTTTCGCCGTCACGCAACTGATACTGGACAGGCTCTGTCACCCAGTTTTTGTTCAGCGTCAGGTAACGCGCCTCGGAAAAAGGCACTTTATCATTGATTTTGAAAACACGTTCCACAGCCGTCGCCTTGCCCGTCACCGCGTAATATTCGATCACGATGGCATACTTGGCGCTTTCGCTGAGTTCCACCTTCCAAGACACGGAACCGTTGGACGGCGTATAAAGGCTCTCAATCTCATTGCCGTCTGCGTCACGGTAAAGGGTGGACTTATGTGCATAGTCATTCACCTTATCTGCATTTCCGCCCGCGGTCAGCTCTTTGACCTTTTCATCGTCAATGTAGCAGTTTCCGTCTCTGCTCGTATCAATATCTGCCAGCACATCGATGACAATCTGCTCCTTTGCGTATCCAGTCGTGGTAAATACGTCGGACAGAACGTACTCACTGTACGAAATCGCATTGAGCAACTCGCGGATTTCCTGCAGACTCTTGTCCGTAACGGACGAACCGCTCGACGCATCAGATGTCCCGGTTGCCGCACTGACAGAAACCAGAGCGGATCCCAGAAGCATTGTAAGCGCGAGAAGGCACGCCGCGAATCTTTGGAATTTCGTTTTCTTCATTAAACCTTTCCTCCTGCATTTCTTTGGATCCGGCGCGGAAAACCGCCGACCCAATTGGGGTATTGTGCGCCGCCAATCATACCTGTGCCCGCCGCCGGCAAATCGCCTCTTCCCCTGCCATCCGTTCCGAGCAGAACCGATCTCAAGGAAACAAGGAAACAATCCGTCGGCAAGCAATGCACGGTCTCGCTTTCGCAGCAACCGCAGCAACGGTATCCGGCAACGTACGACCGGACCGCACCTCTACACGGCTCGCGCCGGTAAAAAGCCCATCGTCTCCTCCCGATCCGCACGATAAACGGGCATCCCGGGAGTCACGATCCGCGGCATTCAGCATGATTGCTATGCAATTGTCGGTCAAGACACGCCGCTGCAAATGCCGTCCCTCTGTCCCGGACGCCACCTGCCGCGGCGGTTCTTTTGCGCAAACGCCTCCTTATTCAAGAGGCGTTTGTGCACGACGGGCGCCTGCATCGCAATTCATGGGTGCAAAATGCCCTAAATTGATAGCTATATCATACCACACCGCCCCGCCTTTGTCAAGCACAAACATTTTCCCCTCACCCCGTGTCGCACTGCCCGACACCAAATCTTCACATACAAACCGTCCATTCGTACCATACACACTTTCGGCTCTCAAAACCGCAGAATCTTCCCTTTCTCAAATTGTAATTTTTATTTACGTTATTTTTGCACATATGGCGTACTGTCGGATTCGATTTTGTACCATTTGCCACTCGTTTTTGCCCCGCAAAATGTCGTTCTTCTTTGACAGTAAATTATATTTACTCTACAAAAGTTCTTTTCTTCTTCTTTCCTGATTTTTCCAACTAAAACAGCTTTTTCTTTTTGCGCATATTGCACAATTTCGGAGCCAAAATTTCTACACATGCGCAACATCCACAATTTTTATTCCGAAGGCTTCTTTGCGCCCGTTCCGCCATTTTTTATTGTTAAATATTCCATTTTCTTCCTATTTTGTTAATCGGATACATTTTTACATAAAGATAACCGCCATAACTTTCCGGCTTTTCCTTGTGCCCTGCGCTACACAACATCCGCAGGAGTTCAAATTCCAAGCCTGTCGAAACGCGCGTTTCAATCCCCCCCCAAAGACCAAATGAATGCGCTACGCAAAACAAACCTTCCGTTTTGATCGGAGCAGCTTTTAACGTCCCACTTACCAGGCCCTTGTCCCAAGGTCACCATTTCATCCGATTTTTCCTTGATCTGTCTATTTTCAACCCGCATATGCACATCGACCGCCTTCACCCCGCAGAGGCATGCGCTCACCTCTTTATTGAGCCAAAAATCCTCGTCTTGCCATTCAATGAAAAACAATTCGTTCATTTGTCAATCAAAGATTTATAATTTTTGCACAAGGAAGATTTCACTTGCTTTTCTGCCGGAGTTGTGCTATACTGATTTTGTTTATCCGACACCAATCTGAAAGGAATGATAATATGACAGAATTTTCCACGGTAACTGTCACGCCAAAGGCAGAAACACTCTTGCGGGGCGGGCATGTATGGGTATATGCAGACGAGATCACCGCCGGACCGGATGCAGAGGTTGAAGACGGCTCTCTCGTTTGCATCCGATC
>ULJH01052338.1_pt1 | contig 65386 bp, 44 predicted proteins | sample 1950781 | NCBI WGS metagenome assembly ULJH01 (sample SAMEA4835462, study PRJEB28245) | human gut metagenome | biome: gut microbiome; material: fecal sample | place: Denmark | collected 2008 | reverse complement strand
CCGCGTTTTAACGCAGGCACTATTCCGTTCCAGCCACTCATCCAGCGTCATCCGCATCATTTCCTTCACCTGGCACAATTACTTTATGGGGGTTGGCATCGCACTCGGAGTGGTACTCATTCTGGTGTTCGGCTTCTTGCTGATGTTACGAAAAGAAAAAGCCATCGACGTCATCCAAAACAAAGAATAACATCGACGGCTAACGAAAGCGGCTCTCTAACTTCTAAGGCGGTTGAGATTTTTGGCCAACCGTTTCGTTTGTTTATAGATTTTGGCAGTTATTTTTCGCAAACCACCTTCACGCCCTAGAAAAGGGTTTTATAAATCAATTTTGCATACGCTGTAAATAAGTTTTGATCCTTATGTGGATTGCAAATACATATAATCGTCTATTTGCTGTTAGTTGATTTCAACAATGACCTTCAACAGATCCTCGGTGTTGGACAATTCGGTCGAAGCATACACTAGATTTCCATCGCAATCAAAAACATCAATTGAAGGCGAATCGTCCGGTCGTTTTATCGCAATATATTTTTCGGTATAGTTGTGCAAGACACCTTTGTGTTTGAAAATCAATTGTTTTCTCTCATCATAAGCGTAAACGGTTTTATTAATCTCTTCCGCAAAAACAATCATAAAAATTCACTTCTTTCAAAATCAGAAGCCAAACCTCTCTTCTTCCTCATCGTCTGGCTCGGACAGAAGTTTTACCGCGCGTTCGATTTCCGCTGAAGTTTTAACGCCTCCCGATTTAGTAATACTAAAATTCTTAATGGCGTTTGATGCTTCATCTACAAATTCGTCTTCCGATATTTCTTTGTCAAATAAACGTTCGACCAAATCACTGAACATAATAATGTAATTAACAAGTGACCCAAATTGATATCTTTGCTTATCGGAATTATTTGCAGCCCCCAATTCTTTGTTAATCACACGAAGGAACGCATCGTTAATCCTTTTGTTATCGTATAGCACTTCCCCGTCTTTCCACGGTTCATAGCAATGATTGTTCCATACAGAGATAAGCATAAAATAAATCGCGTCTCTAAGAGTGCTGCTAAAACTCGATTTATTCATTATGCTCTGCCAGCATTTTTTATTATAAATAATTAAAATGCGGTCGCTTTCCTCACAAGTGTCTCTCAATTGGTCTTCTTTAATTTTTTCCCTGCGCAAAGCCTCATTAATTATCTCAATTGGCTCCGCTAAGGAATCAATGTCTCCATTAACCTTATAATAAGTTGAAACAAATTTTGATAGCATGCCACGCTCAAAAAAATTGTGCCCTTCATATCTATACATATTCGAAAAAATGGATATGCAGCCTCTGACCAATTCCTCTATGCTTTGGTCGTCAGCCTTGGGCATAAGTAATTTGAAGCCTTCCTCAAAACCTTTTATGTTTGTTAAAACGTCGAATGTATCCAATTTTGCATAAGCATCGGAAAAATCAATCATATTCGTTTATTCCTTTGGTTTATCTTCTATTATCAACAGCCATATCGTATTGAGTGTGGCACTTAGTGCAACGCCTTTTACCCAAACCTTTTTGACTTCCACGCCCACAATAAAATCCGATGGTTCCGGATTTTTCAACGTATCCACAATGTGGGCATTTCCCGTAATAGTCAAAATAACAATCGTTTTTTACGTTTGTCATTAAAATATTTTGTCCGACTAGCATAATTACCCCTTTCTAATTGTTTTTAAAATTTTACCCCCCCCCCGCAAAAGTCAAGAAGCGGCAACAATGACATTTAGCAAATGATAATGGAAAAATAAAACGTCTCATAACCAAGTGTTTTTCGGTGGTTAAATTCCAATTACAAATCGTTTGTTCACAGTTTTAATGGTTTCCACTAAGGAAAAGGTCTCGTATGACACGTTTGGCTCGCCCAATATCCTGTGGTTCGGGGTCGTGCTGAGCAACATGAAGACGGAAGTCGGGAACGACGCTATCCAAGACACGATAGATGCCACCTATGAATATCATTACTTGAAAAGTTCAGAAAGCGTTTTTTATGCACGAGGCGGAACGCGAGAAGATAAAAAAGGGCATCCATCGGAATGCCCCGTTCACTAAGCCGCCTATGTTTATGGCCTTAGGTGTTTGCTTTTAACAAAACGGCCTTAAACCACCATGGGAGTTAGAGAGCAATTTTGGAGATTAGAATGCCCAATCTTTATTTTTGCAAAGGGTGTAGGATCCGCCAAAAAGCAAGCCCAACGATGCCGCATAGAACATCGTCTCGGCGAGCTTAGCCCCCGAAAAGCCTCCGCCATTAACCAAGGTGATAATCAAAACGATCACGTAAGACAAAAGGACAAAGGCGCAATAAAGGATGCTGCTCCAAGCAAAAACCAAGCCAAGGAGTTTGCTATGGACGAAGAGGAATACGAACCCGCAGGCGATAATCAAGGTAAACAACATTTTCGCAATGCCGGAAATAATCGCGTTGGCTTCCGCATTCCCAAAATTCATGGAATAAGAGCCGACCACGATGAGAATTAGTAGAGACGGAGCAATCGATTTGATGGTCCCTTGGCAATTTTGAGCCCCAAACAAGAAATAGAAATAAAAGCCAATTAAAACGACAAGAACGAAAATCTCTGCGATGAATTTCATGAGAGAGGTGATGTCGTTTCCTAAGCTAGGAACCCCTTCAGAAAGAAGGTAGTAAATGACCAACAAAATCCCCGAGATCAGAAACAGGGCATGGGCCAACGAATATTTGTGCGTCGTCGTATTTGCCATAATAAATCTCCTTTAAGCGCGGTTGATTTTATCGCTATTTAGGGGCCTATGGCACGTAAAATTACTTCAATAAATCGATAATTTTTTCGCGGAATTCAAGAAGCCAAACATCCCTGAGGGGATAATCGGTGAAATTGTCTTTCACTCCTTCTTTTTCCAGCAAGTCCAAGACGAACGGTTTTAATGTAGAGGACGTTCCCTTTTTCCAAACGGGCTGAGCCTTGAGAAAAAAACTACGGGAAGAGTCGCAAGGGGAAGGGAAGGAATTCATACAAGGATATTCTATTTTTTCATTGAAAAAGGAACTATCGAATAAAAAACGCTTTTTTACATTTTTTTGACCTGAAAGACATTCGCAAGATTTCTTGTTGGCTGCCCCCTCCTATTCGATGAAATCGAGTTGGGGTAAAATAGACGGACTTATGGAAATTGCAAACTTTTTATCATCGAAACTTCACCTGAACCTTACCCACGTACACGCCGTTTTACGCCTCTTATCCGAAGGATCCACCATCCCCTTCATCGCCCGCTATAAAAAAGAAGAAACCGGCAACATGTCCGACATCACTCTTCGCGAGCTGGAAGAAGAAAAAGCCAAATTCGAAAAACTGGAAGAACGAAAGAAAACCGTCCTTGCTAGCATCGAAGAACAAGGAAAATTGACCCCAGAATTAAAAGAGCAAATTGTTAGCTGCGAGGTTTTATCCACCCTTGAAGTCCTTTATCGTCCTTATAAGCCCAAACGCAAAACACGGGGAAGCATGGCTAAAGAAAAAGGTCTAGAGCCTCTTGCTGACTTTATCCTTGCCCAAAAAGGAAACGAAGCATCTTTGTCCAAAGAGGCGGATAAATATCTAAACGAAGCCAAAGGGGTCAAAAACATAGAAGAGGCTTTGCAAGGCGCCAAAGATATTCTTGCAGAGCGCTATAGCGATAACCCCGACTTCTTTCTCTTCGCGAAGTCTTATGTTCTAAAATCCGGTCGCATCGAATCCAAGCAAACCAAAGAAGACACGGAAGAAAAATACCTGAATTACAACCATTTCGTCACTCCGCTTTCCCGTATCAAGCCCTATCAAACTTTGGCTTTAAGCCGTGGGAAAAAGGAAAAGAAGCTCACTTGGGGATTGGATTACGACAATCTAACCATTGAAAACCACATGGCCCGCGAAATCCTCGTCCGTAATAGCCCTTTCGAAGTCTTGATTCGCGAAACAATCGCGGATAGCTATAAACGCTTATTAGGTCCCTCCGTTGAAAACGAAATCGAAAATGATCTTTTCGAGAAAGCGGAAGATTCTTCCTTGAAGCTTTTCTCCACGAATTTAAAGCAACTTCTTTTGGAATCTCCGTTGAAGGGAAAACGGATATTAGGCTTTGATCCTGGATATCGAAACGGCTGCAAATTGGCCTTAATCGATGAGACGGGGGCCGTCCTTTCTTCCTGCATCATCTATCCAACCGTTGGAAAAGAAAAGGATGCCGAAGCCAAGCTTTTGTCCCTTTACCGTCAATTTGCCTTTGACGCGATTGCTCTTGGAAACGGAACCGCGGGAAGGGAAAGCGAAGCCTTTTTACGGCGTTTCCTAGCCTCCAACCATCTAGACAAAGTAACCATCACCATCGTCAACGAAGCCGGGGCTTCCGTTTATAGTGCTTCTCCCCTTGCCATCAAGGAATTCCCCAACATGGATATCGAAGAACGTTCCGCGGTATCTTTGGCTAGGCGTCTTCTCGACCCCATGGCCGAACTCGTTAAAATCCCTCCCGAGTCCATTGGGGTTGGGCAATATCAACACGATATGGATCAAGCCCGTTTAAAGCAGACTCTATCGGATACGACGATCGATGCGGTCAATGAAGTTGGGGTCTGGGTGAATACGGCTTCTGCTTCCCTTCTTCAATATGTCTCAGGATTAAGTGCTAAAGTGGCCGCTTCCATCGTGGATTATCGAGAAGAACATGGGCCCTTCTCTTGCCGTCAGGACCTATTGAAAGTCAAAGGTCTTGGGGCAAAAGTCTTTGAAAGCGCAGCAGGCTTCCTTCGAATCGAAAACGATAACCCCTTAGAACGCACCGCGGTTCACCCCAAGGATTACAAGGCTACTGGGGTGCTGCTTTCTAAATTGGGACTGTCTTTAAAAGACATTGGAACTCCTAAGGCGACGGAGATTTTGAAAGAAACCAAAAATTACGATGCATTAGCCCAAGAAATCGGAATCGGTTCCTACACCTTGAAAGACATCATCGACGAGCTTCAAAAGCCAGGCCGCGACCCGCGAGAAAAAGTCGTCACCGCCCAACTCGATAACAATGTGCGAGATATCAAAGATCTCAAAGTCGGCATGACATTAAGCGGAACGGTCAGAAATCTTTCCGATTTTGGTGCGTTCGTGGATATCGGGGTTCATCAGGATGGGCTTGTCCATATTTCGGAAATCGCAAGTCGCTTCATTCGTCATCCTAGTGAAGCCTTATCCATGGGTCAAATCGTTAAGGTCAAAGTCATCGCTTTGGATTTACCCAGAAAACGAATTTCTCTGTCCATCAAGCAAGTGGAGCAAAACGAAGGGGGACGTGAATGAGTTTTATCGATAGTGAGCATACCGAAACCTGCATCACGGATGCTAGTTTTGAGGCTTTAGAAACCGTATTGAAGAAAACGGATACCAAGTAGTCCGTACGCGATTGCAAATCAGTGCCACCCACGGAGGGACATGGTCCACGAACGGCAAAATCTCTTCCATCACCATCATCGAACGAGATGGTCTTCGTTATTGCGAAGACAAAGAAACCGCGAAAGGCTACCTTTGTTCGCCTAATACAGGGGTTCTTGCTAAGCTTGTTCAGGAAGCGGAAGCCATTCAATCAAAATAACGTCTCTTCGAATCGTTTCTACGAGTGCTTCTGATATTTCTTTTGAACGTACAATAGGGGTAATTGTGGCATCCGTAGAATTCACCGTATGGCCCTTTTCGCAAGATTAAATAATCCCCGCAAACAGGGCAGCGCAGATCATTTTTAACGGCTTCAATATCATGGATAACATAATCGCAATAGGGGTAATTCTCACAACAGTAAAACCCACGGCCGTCCTTTGCTGTCTTTTTTGCAAGTCTCCCGGAATGGCATCGAGGGCAACGCGGCCCGTCGCTTGGTGCATCTTGTTCTGAGACGCAATCGTTTGATTTGCACTTGGTCCGAACTTCCAGCGCGAAAGGCGATGGACGATTTGAATCCGCAAGGACAAAGAAATAACTTTTGGTACGGGTCATCGCTACGTACCATAGCCTTCTTTCTTCCGCAAAAGGAATCGGATCCGATTCGCTCAATACCAAATTCATGACAGGGTCATCTTCCATTTGATTTGGGAACCCCGTTTTGTCATCGTTAGCATTTATCAAAATTACAAAATCCTCTTCAAGTCCCTTGGATCCGTGAACCGTGCTGAAGCGGATTTTTAAATCGGGGTATTCCTTGCTCAGCAAAATGTGTTCATTCGTCTTCGATATCCATTTTAAAGTTAAGTCATCGTCGCAGATATTTTCCACGTCGTAATTGTTGCGCCCCAAAACCAAAACATGAGCATGGGAGTCCAATTCACTTATCCGTGAAAGGGCATCGTAAAACGCTTGCTTTTCGTCTGAATGATGAAAAATAATCTGGACAGGGTCTTGCAAATGTTTATCGGAATGCACTTCTTTTTTCAACTGCATAGGGTTTTTCATAATGAAGGATCCGGCAATATCCTGCAATTCTTGAGAATATCGATGCGTCGTGGGAATGATATTGTTAACGCAACGACCAAAGTAGGAAGAAAAATGTAGAAAGATATCGACATCGCATCCAGAAAAACGATAGATGGATTGCCAGTCATCCCCGACCGCAAAAAGTTTAGAATCGCCATGTTTTATAAGTGCTTGCAAGAATTTCATACGGCTATAAGAAATGTCCTGGAATTCATCGATAACAATGTGTGAATACCTGAAATCTTGCAATTCCGGGAGTGCGGACTGAGATTGAAGAATCATATCGTCGAAATCAATTTTGTCCTCTTTTTTCAAATAGTCGCGATAGTACAAATAGAAATCCTCGCAAATGTCTAGAAAGAGGGCCGACCTTGCCCTTTCATAGGCATTTTTGAATTCGGATTTGCGCAACAAAGAAAACGCCGCATTGTCCAAATATTTGGCTTTATACAAATTTACAAAGGAACGAATCGTGTTTACCAACGATTTGAAATTCTTTCCGTCGTAAATGGAATTCAAAACCTCATCGATTTCTTCTTCGCTCAAAGGTTTTAGAGGAATGTTATGTTCCATCAATTGCATCGTTAATTTTTGAAAAACCGTCCCATCGCAAAAATCGGCGGAAGTCGTTTCCAAACAAACGGTGTGATACTCCGCGTGAATCTGTTCCTTCCATTTTCTACCCTCGAGATAGCGTCGTTCTTCTTCGCCATTAAATTGTTTTGCCCTACCGTCTTGGTCGACTCCATAATGCTCGTGATAAATCTTCGCCTGTGGCAAATAAAAGTCCGGCGTATATTGTCGATGTTCATTATCAGATACGTTATGCTCATATGGTCGCTCGTAAACGTAATCGACGCCATTGAGGAAATAAAAATTAGCAATGGCCAACTCCTCGTTGCTTTTGACCAGTTCCTTCTTAAATGTCCGACGAATCCCGCCAGGGCTTCTGCTTTGCGACAAAATCGTTTTTAAGGTTCGGAAATCGGCCGATTTCAGCGATTGGTACAAATCGCCTTTAGATTCCACCTTCCCGCCCAAGTCACGAGCCATAAATAAACCATAATATTGGAGAACGTTTTTTATGGCTTTCGGCTTTTTTCGAATTTCTTCCCTGAAATACCTTTCCAATATGGCGTCGAATTGGTCCTCTACCATGAAGCATTTCTCATATCGCTTTTTAAGAATTTCTAGACCCACTTTATGAAAGGTTCCGACCTCAAAATCGGGGTGAATGGTTTTTACCTTCCGTTCCAAATCTTCCGCCGACTTTTTGGAATAAGACAAAAACAAAACGTCATGAGGAGCAACGCCAAGACTAAGTAAATACTTTGCCTTCCCGCATATTGTTAGCGTTTTGCCACTTCCGGCTCCAGCAATCGTTAGTGCTGAGCGTTCGTCCTTCAAAATGGCGGCTCTTTGATCCATATCTAGTCTTTGGCCGTTAATGTCGTCAAATATGTGATCGCTTAGATGGCTCTTCACGTAATCGGCATTGTGTTTGCTTATCCAATCGGAAAAACGTTCTTCTTCTAAGAAGGGATATTCGTAAGGGGCCACAGTCGTATCTACGGCCGATTCTATGTCCTTTAATTGCGTTTTTAAGCGCTCCACGGAGTCGAAATCATAATACGCGTCTGCTAAATCTATGATTTTTTGGTATTTTTGGTGTAGTTCGAACTGCTGTAATATGGCTTGATAGTTATTAACGGCATCCACGATTTCATCCGCACGCTTTTGAATATCTTGCGGCACTTCGCGATATTCTTTTATTTTCTTGCCAATCGAGTAGTCCTTTTCCAAATCTGCAGGAGCAAAGCTTTCGGGGTTTTTATAAAAAGCGGAAAAGTCTGTGTCGTATTCGTAACTCCTTAATTGCTCGATTTCTCTGTTATGCGTTTCAACGTTTTGGTTGCATTGTTCCAATCCATCCAGCTGAATTCGATAGAATTCCGCATAACGGTTGAGCTCTGTAATTAACCGTTCCACCTTGGAAGGGGGCTTAGTCTCCAAAAACGAAAACTTGGATAAGCTTTTGTTACGATTACGAAGATAAGGCTCCAAGTATCTTGAAATCTGAAAACGCAGAAACAAAAAGCGGAAAAGCGACGGTTTTTTCCTGTTTTTGGCGTTTTTCGTATTCCCCATTTTTTGAACCCATTCATTTTAAAAAGATTGGGTTCTGACATTCAAGAACACACCAGATATTTCAAGATAAAAGGATTATTTTTTGCCACCAAGACGTTGCTTTTCTTCTTCTTTTGGCCGATATAGCCCAGACCCGTAGAATTCAGGGAATTCCTCTTGGTTGATGTACTTGTCAAATAGGAAAAAGGAAGTGGAATAAAGCAAAAGGAGATACAAAGGCAGAATCAAGACGCATAAGACCATTTGAACGATGGTCACGATAAAAGGCAAAGTCTCCAAATAATGGAGTCCGGTGAAAATCGGGCTCTGTAACTTCTATGGTGGTTGAGATTTTCGGCCAACCACCTTGTTTGTTATAGATTTTGTTGGTTTTTTATTTGGGAAAAGACCTTATTTTGCCTCTTCTACTCATCGAACACTCTGGGCTTGGGGCCACGCTGGGCGACTCGAAGGGGGGTTGTGGGGGCGTCGGTGAAGCCGCGATGGATGCCGCTTTTAAGCGCCGAGGCTTTTAAAGGATCGGGGGCGCTTTTTTGTTCATGAGATCTGATTCAAAAAGATAAAAAGGGCACCCGTTTGGATGCCCTGCTCGCTCAACCACCTTACGGTTATAGTTTTGGTCGGTTGCTTTTCGCAAAACCACCTTAAACCACCATAGAAGTTACAGAGCCTAGAGATATCCGTAACGGACACGGTGGGTATCATCAATCTTCCATCCCCCGCAATCGCGCATATTCTTGATGGTATTGTTCGTGTTGATCGTTCTTACGGGCCCTTCTAGAACAAAGGAGTCCACAGGAGAAACCATGCTCGGGCTTTTAATCCGATAATAATAGGTGCCGGGAATCAAGTTATAAACGGACATGGTTCCCACAGATTTCCTTAAATCCGAATAGGAACGCTCGATATGTTCAAATGCCTCATCCGTTGCAATTTGAAGGGTATACCGTTCGACCGCTGAAGTGGTGACTTTCCACCTTAACGTCAAAGGATCCGTGTTATCCCCAGGGTTCGAAGAAAGGGAGGCTAGTGTCGAAGCGGGATTCTTACTTTTTAAATAAGCCCTTGCAGGAGCATAAAGCAAATCGATGGATTTCCCGCCGATGGGATCGAGGATTTGGATATTATCCTTATTTTCTGAGGTGGCGGATTTCTCGGAAGAGGCCGGGGGTTCCACGTTCCCCCCTCCACAGGAAACAAGGCTTAATAAGGCAAAGGCTATAAAAGGGATGATTCTATTTTTCATAAAGAGAGGCCTCCGAGAAAAGGAATATTAGGAATGCACTTAATATTAACCGTAATCTTGGGCAAACGTCCTTCGCCTTCCGCTCAAAACCCTATTCTTTTTTCGCTTCTATTCCTTGATTTCTTAGTTCTTTTGGATAAATTCCATCGTTTTTTCGGCCATCTCATCGATGGAAACACTGCTATAGCCCGCTAACGTGCTTTCCAGGGTATTGTGCACCCGGTCTTTCCAGTAACTAGGGAGGGCGCGGTAGCCGATTGCCGTACCTAGAACAGAGCCAACCGTCGCCCCATTGCAATCGGTGTCGAAGCAGGCTCCGACCGCCATGCAGATGGATTTGCCATAATCCTTGTTGCCGTATAAAAGCGAGGCGGTGACGATTTCGGCATTGGAGATGGTGTGGCACCAATGATGGCCCTTCCATTCATCCCAACGGCTGCGAATGTCGGCGATGCAATCTTCCGCGGAAACGCCGGATTCGTGTTTTTCAATGATTCTAGAAACCGCTTTATGCAATCTCGACGTGGAGGGAATTTGGGATAGTCCCGTCCGAATGATGGCTTCGATATCATCCGTCACGAACGCTTCCGCGATCATGGCCGCCACCCACATGGAGCCATACACCCCGTTTTTAACATGGGAAACGCGGGCATCACGATAGGCCATCTCCGCGGCCATTTCGGGATGGCCCGGATTGATATAGCCATAGAAATCAGCACGGATTTGAGCTCCGATCCATTCGCGGTAAGCATTTTTATATTCCGCGCTTTCAGGAGGGACATAGCCATTGATCAAATTGATATAAGCGACGCGTTCCGCCGTGCAATAGGCGTATTTGGTCTGGGTGGAAAGCCACACCTCCGCCACATCCGCGGACTTAAAATCCCTGCCATAACGTTTTAAAACTTCGTAGGCGATGAGGATGTAATTCGTATCGTCGTCCGATGGCATGCGATTAAAGTCGCTTGGATAGGCGCGTTGTTTAATCGGGAAAGTGATGTCAGAACAATCGATTTTTTCGATTTCTTCCAAACTGATATAGCGGTGCAACGGATAATTGGAGGTCCGGGTTAATACCTTCTCCATATCGGGCATCTTGATGCATTCGACGAGCTTGCCAAGGTAACAGCCGCAGATGCGCCCCATCCATCCGCCATGCACCTTATCTAAAAGTGCATCGCCACTAGGACAGGCATGTTCGTCGTTAGCGGCATAGCCATCCCGAAGCGCTTTAATCGTGTTCAGGTCATTGGGTTCGACGTATCGATAGCCATTACGGGTCGGAAGCGAATCCACCATCTTGAAAAGGACGTCGGCCAACTCCTCCTTCCGTTTGGTGGAAGGCAATTTGGAAACGGCCAGGAAAACGTCTTTGAGATTCTCGACGTCTTTGCCTTCGTCTTGCAGTTGCTCATATTCGATTTCAAGGCTTTTCGCATAGGATTCCCAAGCATGCATCTTGCCGTAATCGGGGATGTATTCCTTATCCGTCCTTCCATCGCTGACGGCTTCATCGTTTCGATCGCAAAGATAATCCATCGTCACGCCAAACATGGTGGCAATGGCAATAAGCTTATCAATGGTTGGCAAGCCAGCACCGGATTCCCATTTCTGAACGGACTGACGAGTAACATCGAGTCTCTCTGCAAACGCCTCTTGGGTAATCCCATTTTTGTTTCTTAAAGCATAGATTTTATCGGAGATAGCCATAATGAATATTTCCTTTGTTGTTGCTAAAAATTATGAATCAAGGCATAGGGTTTGCAAACAACCCCCCGTTGCAATTTTTGCAACTAACGGTTGTCAAAGAATAGAAATCCCAAAATTCATTTTTTTGCCATTTACACAGAAAATGAACGTTAAATATTCGATTGTTGATTAATGGATTATCCATTAGACTATGCTTATTCCAATGGTGTATTCAACCGTTTCGCAGTGTTTGCATTCTAGTTCTGTTCGCCGTTTTAGGGACACTACTCGCCGAAACGGTTATTTACGTCTTTGCCCACAATAATTGAAAATGGATCCGCACAATTTTATACGTTAAACGCTGAACGAACACATGATTCAAAAGAAAGGAGATATCATGAAAAAATCGTTTGTCGCCCTTCCGCTTCTATTGATTCCGTTTCTCATCGGATGCGGCGGGGGTGAAACCCCGCCCTCCCATTCCCAAACGGGGAACTCTTCGACATCTAGCTCCATCGTTCTATCCGAATTTGTAAACGCCCGCTTTGATAGTTCAACCATCACCTTTGATGGGAACGCGCACATTCTTCCCGAAGTGCAAGGGGTGCCAGAAGGAACCCAAATCCAATACGTGGGGAGAGAAGACAAAACTAACGTCGGCCAGTACAAGGCCACCGCAACCCTCGTCAAAGAAGGATTCAAGACAAAAAGTTTGGAAGCAACCTTGACCATCTTGCCCGCAAACTTTGTTGGATTAACCTACGAAGACGTCACCGTTCCTTATGATGGCGCGAATCACATCAATGACGTGAAACTTATCGGGGTGTTGCCAACGGGAACTACTACCACTCAGAAAGTAACCGACAACAAGGGGGAAACGGTCACCAAAGCCGTTGAGGCCGGAACTTATCACTATTCCATCGTTGTTCAAAACCCCAATTTCAAAGAAGTTACCTTGGAGGCAACCCTTTGTATCCGCGTTGCCAAAAAAGACATGCCCGTCCACATTGGCAAGGATGGGACCGTTTATTTTGCAAACGGCCTTCACCATTCTTATCTCTATTCTTGGAAAGATAGCAAGTTAAGCCTGCTTGATTATTCTTCGCCCAAAGAATTTAAAGATCGAAACAAGGCCGAACCTCTCTTTATCTCCAGGACACCATTTCTTAATTCGGCGAAAAAACTCGGACAAGAGGAAATTAAAACCCTTTGCACCGCCACCAAAATCGATGACGTCGTCACAGACGACAAGGGAGTTCTCTATTTTTCTTCGTCTTCCCTATCTTCCGATCGATGCGGCATCTATCGCGTTGAGAATTCTTCGTCCGCCGAACCAGTTATCACAAACCTATTTGAAGGAAAGGCTGGAACGCTAGGATGGTATAACGGCTCTCTTTATTTTGAAAATGTGGAAGATAAGGGATATCTATATTCCCTGAACGTATCCACATTGAAAACCTCATTGGTGTTAAAAGAAAAGACCCACGAATTCTTTGTGGAAGGCAATTACATCTACGCTACCGTCAACGGGTTACTCAACGATTATATTGCGCGCATTAATCTTTCCACCCTTCAGCCGGACAAATTAACGAATAATGCAGGGGAATACCTGACTAAAAAAGGAAATGCCCTTTACTACAACTACACAGATTTGACTGGAAAAATCGACGCGAATAAACAAGGTATTTGGAAGGTTGACTTGACGTCAAAAGAATCTGCTCAAATATATAAGGCACCGAACATTAACGGTTTTGATGTCGTCGACTCTTCCCGTCTTATCTACATCGATTCCACCGATTACCGCCTTTATTCATTAGATATTGCTAGTGGGAGGTCTCAAGATCTCCTAGCAGGATTCGTGGCCCCCGAGGCCATACCCATGAATATTGGAGGGAAAACAGCAACGTACGGGGATGATGTGTATTACTTGGATATGCATGAAGGCAAAACCCTTTATCGCTATTCCGAAACAACAGGTCAACTTACTCAAATTACTAGCAATAAAGTCCAAGACTTCACCATTTGGGGCGACTACCTTTATTTCAACTCCGTCTCTTCGCTGACCAATAACGACATTTACCGCGCGAACCTCAAAGTTGGCTCCGAGGCCGTCAAAATCTCTTCCAACGATATTCGCAACATGACCTGCGATGGTTCTTACATTTACGGCACTCATTACAATTTTGCCGGCTTAGCAGGCGGCATCGCCCGAATGAAGATAGACGGAAGCGAATATGTAAAATTTTCAGAAATCAACGGAGCGAAAAACTTCATTGTTCAAGACAAGAAGCTCTATTTCATTAACGCAGGATCCGCACAGGACAACGGTTCCATCGAGTGGATTGCCCTTAACGATATTCGACCCGATTCTACAAAACTTGTCTCAACTTCGTTAGGGAAAGAAATCAAAAACGTCAAACAATTCATGCTCGACGGAGACAACCTCTTCTACCTTTATAATGGGATCGTCGATAATTCTGTGCGCAGAAGTTCTTTGTCTTTGCCCAAAGAAGGCGTTGCCATTGCAAGCAGCAAAACCAATCCCAGCGAAATGATTTTGCAAGGAGATACCATCTATTATTATTCATTTGCCGCTTCCAGCGCATCCGACGCGGGATTCTATAAAGTAAACAAAAACGCGAGCGGGGACAAAACTCAAAAGCGCATCTTAGACTACAACCAGACCTATTACGCGACGAGTTTTGCCATCAGCAGATCTAATAACCTTTATTTCTTAAATTACATTCCAAAACTCCGAATGGGCGATGCCCACACATATCGGCTGAACTTGTTGACGAATAGCGTATCCAAGATCAATTAACGTCAGTCCAACGACGCCGAAGCGAATCTCCGACGTCATTTTTATTTGGTTCATTTCGTTATTTTTTCGTGTTTAACGGTAATAAATCGATGATTTTTGCAACTTATTACCGCAAAAAAGGATTTTCTGCTTGGAGGAATTCAACAAGATTCGCGTGAACAATGCCATTCCTATGCTGCAACAAATGATCCATAGTCAAAACGAATTTTGGATAGTTATCGCGAATGGATTCCAAAGGACGATATTCTCGTTCTTCTGTCTTGGGAACTCCGTTTTCATCGTAGATTCCATTATCAATCGTCTTGGCCACTTGCACATAGGCATATTGATCCCAGCCTTTACGAAGGATGAAGTCGACTTCCAGTTTTCCGATTTTTCCAATGCTTGCTTCGTACCCCATGCATTTCGCATAGTTAAAAACGATATTTTCAAGAACCGGCCCATAATTCACACGATTATCTACATTGCTAGCAAAATAGAAGCTTAAGTCCGCTAAATAAAACTTTTCCTCGCGAGCCAAAGACTTTTTGCTTTTCAAATCAAAACGTTCGCATCTTGAAATGATTTGAGCCTTTTCAAGGATTTCCAAATAATGGTAGATGGTTCTCATGCTATGAACCACTCCATTCGTTTTAGACAATTCTTCCGCCAAGCTCCTCGCGGAGAATATGGCCCCGAAATTATTGATGACGTAACGTTGGACCTGCTCGAATAAAGCTCCGTTTTTGATGGTTTTGTTCGTCAGGACATCCTTTTGATAAATCTCACGAATGACTTCTTTGGCGTAGTCTCGCTTAGCAGCAGGATCATCGTATTCCACCGAACGGGGAAATCCCCCGTTTAGGATATATTCATTGAATTCGACGTCCATGTTCCCTTGTACAGATTTATTCAAGAAACGTTTCATGGCTAGATATTCCGAAAATAGCAAGGTGCCAATATGGAATTCCATGTATCGTCCTGTGAGTTTTGTAGCCAGTTGGCCCGAAAGCAAATAACCGTTGCTCCCCGTGATAAAAACGGAAAAGCCTCCTTCTTCTCGGTAAGCGTTTACGACTTTCTCAAAATCCTTCACGTTTTGGACTTCATCAATAAAGAGGTATTTAATGCCAGGCTTCGCGGCTTTAGCCAATGCATCAATTTTCCGCATCAAACCTTTTGGAGTATGGATATCGATATTTTCTTTCGCATCTAAATTCAGAAACAAAAGATTTTCTTTTGGGGCTCCTTCGTTTTCCAACTCTCTCCGAATCAACTCCATGATGGAGGACTTTCCACATCGCCGAACCCCAACCAAAACCTTAATCATCTCACAGTCATCGCGAAACGGCCTGATTTTATTTAGATAAAGGGGCCTCGGGCATAATTTCTTAGATGCTTCCATTTTCTTTCTCCAACCACATTTTATTCATTTTGCGGTAATAAATCGATTGTTTTTACAACTTATTACCGTTATTTACGAAATTTTGGTCCTTTTCCCGGTTTTGCAGACGGGTCCAAAGGCCATGCATTTTCTGATGCTCTATCATCAAAATTTAACGAATTTTATCTCCTGCATTCCTTTCAAAAACTTCATCCTTATAATTAAAAAATATGTTAGACACCAACGAAATCACCCTCTACGTCCGAACCCAAAAATCCTTCTCCTTCTTGGAGTACCATACTGACGCCATCTTCAAGGCGACCACCGCTTCCAATAAGCGGAGCCTCTTTTCTCTATTCAAAACGATTACGATCGCTAACGGAACCGACACCTCCTACGAGAAGCTCGTTCTTCACTTCTCTACGAACTGCTCCTATTTTTCCATCGCCCCGATGGAATTAAAGGACGTGAAAGCCCACGTCAAATATCCTGTTCACGAAGATCCGATCATCACCGTTGATGGCAAAACCCTCTACGAATTAAACGGCATCGACGTCATGAATATCGACATGGCCTTAGAGGATCCCGAAACGGGAACTATCCTCGCTTCACTCACCAAAACGATTCAAATCCTGCCCGTCAAGCAATGCACGAATAACTGGGCCCTTGCCCCGCTACTACTAGCGAAGTACTGCATCACATCTTTTCCTGATGCCTATCAGGTGCAGGCGAACGCCCTAAAATACCTCACCGTCCAACATGGAGAAGAGGAGGAGCATAACGCCTCCTTTGCCGGCTACCAATATAATAAGGATAGCGATAAAGCCGGACGCGATAACGTCGTGAACGAAATCAAAGCCCTTTATTCCGCTCTCCACGACTGGGGCATCACTTATGCCGATCCGGAGAATTCCAACGGGCTTTATCAAAATGTCCGCCTCCCCAACAAAGTCCTTCAATTAAAGCATGGCACCTGTTTGGACCTTGCCCTTTTGATGTGTTCCATGATTCTCCACGTGGGGCTTCACCCGATTCTAATCATCGTTCAAGGACACGCGTTTGCCGGCGCCTTTTTGGATGAAAACGGCTATTTTTCCCACGCGGTGGAAACGAGCCCTGCAAAAGTCTATTCCCGGGCCATTCTAGAAAAGGACATCCTTTTGTTGGAATGCACAACCCTTTCCTTTAATAACAGTTCTTCTTTTGTCGAAGCCGTCCAAATGGGACAATCCCATCTGGATAATTATGGGGGCCTCTTCTACGCGATCGACGTTCATCAAGCCCAATCCAACTGCTTAAAGCCCATCCCCATCCCCGAAGAAAACGGGGAAGTGGATTTATCCATTAAGCCCATTGAACTCCGCGAAGGAGGCGAGGTCGACCTCACCCCGAAATCCTTCCGGGCAATTGAAGGGGATGAGGACCCAGACCGTTTCTTGACCTGGCAAAAGAAATTGCTCGAACTCTCCACGAAGAACCGTCTGGTCAACTTTCCCCATAAAATTCGGAAATCCGTAGTTTTTCTCAATCCTTTAGGCGCGGACATCTACGATTTGCTTCGAAAGATTCCTAATGGAAAAATCTCGATTAAAACCAAAGACGCGGTGGCCGTCGACCAAGGAGACAACGTTCAGTTCTTTGACCCGTCCTCTCTAGCTTTAGCAGAACGCCTCCTAAAGGAAAAAAGTCCTACTTTATTAGGATTCGCCCCCGCCAAACAGCTTCAGCGATATATCAAGGAATCCAACGACGCCAAAGAAGAAACGGGGTCGGCGACTCTATACCTGGCCATTGGAAGCGTTACTTGCCGCGAAGTCGTCCCAGTCGAAGCCCCGTTGCTTCTTCTTCCCGTTTCGATTACCAAAGACCGTCTCGCCGATTCCTTCACGATGACCTATGATTTCGACGATATTCACCTCAACACCACCTTCTTCGAATTCATTAAACTCAAAGTCCCAGGCGCGGATTATTCCTCCCTTTATGGCTTTGATTCCGAAGGAGGCTTGTTAGACCTCAAGATGACCATCAGCAGGATGGCCAAGGCGGATTTGACGATCGACGTCCGTGACCTTTACGTCGCGAACTTCTCCTTTGGCCATTACGTCATGTGGAAAGACATCACGGACCGGAAAGAAGCCTTGCTAGAAAACGATACGATCCGCTCGTTCGTGGAAAACCGTTCCTTGATTCATAACGTTCCAGCGATTCCCGAGCCCTATAACACCCCCATCGAGAAATTCGAGAAGATGGAGCAATTCGCCGCCCCCTGCCCCTATGACTCCACCCAGTTACGGGCCATTTTAGAATGCGGCGCGGGCAATTCCTTCATTTTGGATGGGCCTCCGGGAACGGGAAAATCCCAAACGATCGTCAACATGATCGTCAACGCCTTCTTCAACCACAAAACCGTTCTTTTCGTCGCGGAGAAACAAGCCGCCCTCGACGTGGTTCACAAACGCTTGGAAAAGCTAGGCCTCGACCGTTTCGTGCTTGAGCTTTATTCCGGCAAAGCCAATAAGCGGGCGATGCTAACGCGATTAAACGACACAATCAACAAAGGCCCGACCGTGGCTTTGGAAGATTTCCATAAGACCTGTCAAGAAATCGCCGCCAAAAAAGAGACGATTCAAGATAGCTTGTCTCATCTTCACCGCGTTTACGTAAACCCCAAAACTGGGACTCCTGTTGCCAGGTCCTTATACCAAGCTTTGCTTGGAGACTCCTTAACGGAAGAAGAAAAGGGGACGTTATCCTTTGATTCCACCTCCATGGAAGCTTATTCCCTCCAGGCGGACGCGGACATCCAGTCCTCTTTGGGCAATTTGATCGCCATTTTAAAGGGCAGCCCCGAAGCCATCGGTTCTCCTTTACGGGCTTTTGCTTACGAAGGCAATTTCCTCGGTTATTCAGGGGAAATACGAAAGGCGTATACCGATTTAGCAGGCCGCGCGTCCATTTTAAAAGCCGACATAGACACCTTGCAAAATAAAGTCCCCTTCCGTTTATCTAGAGACTTAGCCATCCTCCCCACCCTCCTAGAAACCCTGAATAAGGGATTAGAAAAGCATATTGTTTTCCGTTCTCTAGGCGAAGCCGAATTCTTCGAGGGAGAAGCCCCCAAGAAGATGCGGCAGTTCAACGAAGACTTAAAACGTTTCCATTATCTTTCCGAAAGCCTAGAAGGGAAATACAACGTGGGCCTGATTCTTAAGACCCCGTTAAGTCCTATTCAAGAAGCCTTAAGCAAAAAGGGATTCCTCCAGAAAGGGTTCGGGTATCGGAAAGCATTACGGTTATTAAAAGAATGCCTCTGCCCCTCCTTCAAACCAACTAGAGAACAATTGGAAGGGGACGTGGATCGGTTTAGCACCCTCCAAAGCCTTCAAAAGAGCATGAACGAAGCCTTGCCCCTCGTCCACGAATTCTACGGTGACGAATTTGAAGCCAAATGGAATAACCCTGAATTATGCAGCGAGTCTTACGAAGAGACCTACTCCTTATTCGAAGCGGCGAAGAACGATATCGGCGGGACTTTCGCCGAGCGGATTTCCTATCTTCAAATGGTCGCGGCGACCCGTCCACTGGATTTACGCGAATTACTAAAGAAAATCCAAGAAGACGACGCCTATTTCCAACAAGGCTATAACGAGGTGACAAATCTTTATGCCGTCGATAAATCGGAATGGACAAGCGAAGGGTTCTTGGATGAGGTTTTGGAACTAGCCAATGCCTTATCCCAAAATGGCAACGACCGCATCATCCGTACTTTATTAAGAGCTCGAAAAGAAGCCAAACCCCTCTTCGATCAAAAGATGAACGGCGTCTATTACGATATCCTCTCGGGGAGATTGCCTTTAAGTCGCGTGGAAGTCGCCTATGAAAACGCGATCGACCGCGCCTTCATCGATTTCTATTTCAAACACGATGACTTCTTCAGCACCTTCGACCGTTCCCTTTATGAAAAGACCATCCTCGAATACCAAAAGCAAATCGAGGACTACAACCGTTGTTCCGTGGAAGAAGTCACTTCTCGCCTTACCAAAGATTTCCCCGACGTGAACCTTTCTTTCCAAGGCTCGAGCGCCTTAACGACTCTTCGTAAGCTCGCAGGTTCTTCTGGGCGCGGCAAAACCATCCGTTGGATTTTGTCGACCTACGAAAAATACATCCGGATGTATTATCCCTGCTTCTTGATGTCCCCTTCTTCCGCCGCCCAATACTTGGATTTATCCAGCGCGAAATTCGATATCGTGATTTTCGACGAAGCTTCTCAAATCCCCACCTGCGAAGCCGTCGGGCCGATTGCTAGGGGCCACGCCTTAATCGTTGCTGGCGACCCTGAACAGATGCCTCCTACGAGTTACTTCCAGTCTAATATCGAGGGAAGCGACGAGAATTATTCGGTAGAAACGACCGACGCGGAAAGTTTGCTCGACGATTGCATCTCCGTGGGTTTACCCCGCATCCGCCTTTCTTATCACTACCGGAGCCAGCATCAATCCCTCATCGAATTCTCCAATGAGAACTTCTATGATTCGGGGTTATTCACCTTCCCCTCCGCAGATGCGTTGAATCCCCACGTCTTCTTCCGTTACATCGAATTGCCGCGCCTCAAAAAGACCAACGCGATGTCCGAACAAGAAAAACAAGCGATCCTTGAAGAGCTCGTCACCGCATTGAAGAAACCGGAAAACCGTCTTAAATCCTTCGGAATCATCGTCTTCAACACCCAGCAACAAGACGTTCTTTCCGACGCCTTAGAAACCTTCTTCAATAAACCCGGGAACGAGACGCTTCGCCAAATCGCTTATGGGGAAGGAGAAGAATTCCAAGGGAAAGACCCTCTCTTCATTAAGAACCTTGAAAACGTCCAAGGGGATGAACGCGACATCGTCTTTATCTCGATTGGGTTTGCTAAAACTAGTGACGGCAAAGCTGCAATCACCGGGCCTTTGGCCTTAGAAAAAGGAGAACGTCGCTTAAACGTCGCCGCTTCTAGAGCCAAGGAAGAAATCCACGTGCTTTCTACAATCCGGGCGACGGATATCCGTTCCGAACGTTCCAAAAACTCCGGGCCCGCGTTCTTGAAGCGCTTCCTGGAATTCGCTGAGAATAGCATCCCCCATAACAAAGCTTTGTCCACGAGCCAAAACGAAAAAGATGCGGCCACGCTTCTAGCCAAGGATCTTTGCGATGCTGGTCTTACCGCGGAAGCCCATGTTGGCAACAGCCGTTTCACCGTCGACGTCGCTCTGCGCGAACCGGATGCAAAGACCTATGTCCTTGGCATTTTGATTGATCAAAAACCATTAGGAACTTTGACCTGCCGCGACCGTTATTACGTGGATGAAGGGATGCTATCTCATTTAGGATGGCAATTGCTTCGTATCTATTGCTTCGACTATTTCTCGGAGAAAGAAAAAATCATCGAGAATATCCGCGTGGCTTACGACAAAGCCAAAACCCAAAAGGTAAAGCAGGAAACGGAGAAGAGTTGGAAGCCCCTCCTTACGGATTCGAGTTCCGTCATCGACTATCCTTTAACGCCTTACGAATCTTATGAATATAAGCCTTTAGAAGAATATGGAATCAATTACGACCAACTTGTGAAGGACACTTCGATCTATGATCCTAAACTCGCGAAGCTATTGACCGCGATTCTTCGAAAAGAACAACCCATCCTCTTTGATAAGCTCATCAAGGATTTATGCGTCCATGTCTTCGGCAAAGCCCGTCTTGGCAACAAGGGAAAGGATTATGTTTCCTTGATGCTCAATCGGATTGAGGCTCCCCAAACCATCTCGGGGAACCGCGTCTTCTATTGGGCTCCCGGTAACGAAGACCATGAAGTGCAACTCGCCCGCATCGGTGGGAATAAAATCCAGGATATCTCCAAGGAAGAAATCGCCTTTGCCATGGGTCAAATCGTCAAAGAAGGCAAAATCAACGAACGGAACCTCGTCATTCGAAGCGCGGCAAAATCCTTCGGTTTCTATCCCCCGATGTCTCAAGAAGTCTTTGACTATCTTGGCCAAATCTATGACGAAGCCCATGCGGGATTAGACCAACTACTTCTTTAATCTTTTCTCTCCATATACCTATATGTGTCACCTCTTTTTTATGGTGCCTCGTTTCTTTTGGTTTCAGTCATAAATGACAAATGGATTCTAGGAATGACAAATGATTTTCCGAATTACAAACGACTTACAATAATCAGGCTAAATGACAAATCAGTAATATACCCTCTATAATGAAAACGAAAGGGAGACTTATGCATTCTCGTTTCCATCCTTTTTACGATCAGCCGCTTAAAATCATCGAAAGAGAAAAAGAGGAACGTTTTATTGTCGAAACCTTCCGGGATGAAACCCCCGAATCGAAGGTCTATATCATCACGGGTCCGCGCGGATCGGGAAAAACCGTCCTTTTAGCTAAACTTAAAAAGGATTTTAAAGAGCAGGGCTATCTCTCCGTTGACCTCAATTCCTACGGCAACATGGAAGAGCAATTCGCCTCGAAACTATATGAAAAAGGCAAATTATGGAAATTGTTCTTAAAGCCAGAATTCTCCTTCTCCTTCCACGGCCTCACCTTTTCCATAAATGGGACCAACGAAATAAGCAACGTCACAACCTTAATCGAAAAAATGCTTTCTTACCTAGCAAAGAAGCAAAAACGGGTCTTAATCCTTATCGATGATGTCTCCAATACGGACGAAATGAAGAAATTCATCTTCTCCTTCCAACAATGGATTCGTGAAGGCTACCCCGTGTTTTTACTCATGACGGGCTTATACGAAAACATCTCCGAATTAGGGAAAAGCAAAAGTCTCACTTTCTTCATCCGTGCACCGAAAATCGCCTTAGAACCCTTAAACCTCACTTCTATCGCCTTTGCCTACAAGCAAATTTTGGATTTGGACGATAAGGAATCTGCAAAATATGCAAAACTCACAAAAGGATACGCCTACGGGTATCAGGTCTTGGGATCCTTGTTATTTAAAAATAATGACAAGAAGCTAAATCTAGACGAATACGATCTAAAGTTATTTGATAATTCCTATTCTTTGATTTGGGCCCACTTAACGGAAAGGGAAAAACAAATCCTCGTGGAAATGGCCTCCACTTCTAAGCAAGTCGATATTTGCAAAAACCTCTCCATCTCCAGCGGTTGCCTTCAAATGTATAAAAAACGTTTAACGGACAAGGGGCTCATCGCATCCAAAACAAGAGGAACCATGCAGTTTGTATTGCCGCGGTTCAAGGAATTCGCGGAATGGCAAGCCATGCTGGAAGAATAAGGAATTCCGCAGGGGTGGCGCTTCGGTACCGCCCCTTTTTACTACGCTATAAATCATCCCTTACATTCCCCTTACAACAATTTACAACTCCTTGGTAGAGAGCCCTTTCGCCTTGTTCCTAGAATCATGGCGTTAAAAAGGAAAAGAAAGAAAATCATGAAAAATGCATTGAGAATCTTCGCGCTTAGCCTTGCGGGCTTAGCCATGGTCGGATGCGGCAACCAAGGGGGCGCCTCGGAAAGTGTCACCCCCTCCTTCACCCCGGTTCAGCTTTATTCCTGCGGATCCACGTCCGTGGATAAAGTCATCACAGCCTTAGGCGGCAAATTCGCCGACTTAACGGGCAACAAAGTCACCCTCGAAAAAGATCAGCATGGATCTGGGGATGCCGCTACCGGCGTCACCGCGGGCAAAAACGGCAAGAAATACGATATCGGATTCCTCTCTCGCGAAATCAAAGACTCCGAGAAATCCGCTTTAACCGATAAGAACATCAATGGTCAAATGTGCAAAGACGCGGTCGTCCCCATCGTCAACGCTTCCAACCCCTATTCTGCGACCGATAAAGCCACTTTAGCCGCGATTTATAAAGGCGAAAAGAAAACTTGGAAAGAACTTGGCGTAGAAAAAGATGGCAACATCCAACTCTATTCCCGTGAAGCTGGTTCCGGAACCCGTGAATGCTTCTTCGAAGGAATTGGCTATGGTGCGGTCAAAGCCGAAGACAAATGGAATGAAGGCGTCACGGTCTCCAGCCAAGCGTCCAACGGCGATATGATGAGCGCCATCAAGGATGCTCCTCTTGGCATTGGATATTGCTCCCTCGATTCCCTTGCCTCCGCCAGCGGAATCAAAGGACTGAGTTTTGAAGGCGTCGTCGCCTCAGAAGAAGCCGTCGTCGATGGTTCCTACCAACTCAGCCGTAACTTCAATTACGTCATCCGCGGCGATTATGAAGCCAACTCCAACCGCGAAATTGCCGTGAAAGCCTTCGTCGATTTCATGTCCACCAAAGAAGGCCTTGCTGCGATCAAAACCGCGGGCGGCATCGTTTCGGGCTTAGCCACGGCACCCAGCTGGTCCTCTATCCAGCAATCCAAGTATCCGGCCTTAGCCAAATAATCATGGCTTCTGGAACGAAGAAAAAAGAAACATACGAGCGGAAAGAGCTTCTCGACAAGGTCGCGAAGCTTCTTTTCCTGCTTTTAGCCATCCTCTGTGCCTCGTTTGTTATCTTCATCGCTTGCTTCATCGCTTGGAAAGGCATCTATCCCTTCTTCCATAACTATTCTTTGGAACCCGAAACCGTTCTTCGTCAGGATTTTGGGATGTTTTTCTCCAATCCCAGATGGCTATATGACGGGACGGGCGGAATGTTGTTTTTGCTATTCACCACCTTGTTCACCACGTTATTAAGTTTGGTGATATCGGTCCCCACCTCCGTTTTCACCGCCTTATTCATCACCCGTATCGCCCCAAAATGGCTGAAAAACATTTTACAAAGCGCGATTGATTTGCTGGCCTCGATCCCTTCGGTCATCTATGGCTTATTCGGCGTAGGCGTCATCTGCCCTGCCGTCGCCTCCTTACGCCCCGATACCTTTGGGGGGCGTTCCATTTTATCCGGTATCATCGTCTTGGCATTGATGTCGATCCCCACGATGACAACCCTATCGATGAATGCAATGGAAGCCGTGGATAAGCGACTCATCCATTCTTCCATTGCCTTAGGCGCGAGCTCCGCCCAAACCAATTTCAAAATCGTGATTGGCTCTTCCGCTTCCGGAATTTTCGCTGGGATGATTCTAGGGATCGGCAGGGCTTTAGGAGAAGCTACGGCCATCCAGATGGTCATCGGCAATAACTCGTTAGGGACTTCTTTTTATAACGTTTTTACCCCGGGAAACACGCTAACGAGCGCGATGCTTTCGGGTATCGGAGAAGCCGCAGGCATTGGGTATGATGTCCGTTTCTCCTTAGGCCTCGTTCTTATCGTCGTCATTTTATTGACTTCGATGATTCTTACGGCCATCAAAAGAAAGCTAAACCCCTATGCCGCGCAAAAAGAATCGTGGCTTCACGCTCTTATCCAAAAACTGCAAAAGAAAAAGGAGGGCGTATCCCATGAATAATTCCACCTCCCTTTTAAAACGAATTCGTTTAAGAAGAGCCAAAGACGCGGGATCTTACGCGATTACGGGCCTCTTCTCCTGTTTAACCTTCGCGACCCTTATTTGGATGATTGTCTATATTTTCCAAAACGGGGCCAAATACCTGACTTGGGATTTTATCACGGGGGATTATAGCCAGCACTCCTATACCATCCGTTCCAAGGATAGCACTTCCGTCCCCGTTACTTCTTATTTTGAAAATACGGATAATATCGACGCCTATTCCTCCCGTTGGGGAATAGGATTTAAAGATGGGGAAAACGGGGAGGAAGACGTGATTTATATCGTCTCCATCCAACCCGAATCCCCATTCAACAATCTCGTGGATTCGTCTAGCGAAGCCGTTCAAATCCATCCCGATTATTTTTTATCGTCGTTGTTAGTAGAAAATGACGATGGTTCCATCGATGTTTATGGGGCCAAGGAAGGGGCAAAGGCCTTGGCAGAAGGGCTAAATAATGCCCATGCGATTATCGACGGAACCCTAACAAGCCAAGGAAAAGGGATTCGGGGATCCTTATTAACCACCCTCTGCCTGATTGGATTTTCCTTGCTCTTCTCTCTCCCTTTGGGAATTGGAGGAGCCATCTATTTGGCCTTATACGCGAAGGATAATGCCATCACTCGTGGCATAAGAACCTTAATCGACGTCACAGGCGGCATCCCTTCCATTATCTTCGGTTTAGCGGGGGCGTTGATCTTTATTCCCTTTGTTAATGGCATCACCGGCCATACAGGGGGTTCCTTATTTTCCGGCGCATTAACCTTATCGATCATGTTGCTTCCGACGATTGTTAAAACCGTCGAAGAATCGATTAACGTAGTCCCCTCTTCTTTCTCCCAAGCGTCTTTAGCCTTGGGGGCCAGCAAAGTCCAAACCGTTTTCAAGGTCGTTTTGCCTAATGCCCTCCCCGGCATTTTATCCGCGAGTTTGCTTTCGATTGGACGCATCATTGGGGAATCCGCGGCATTAATCTTTGCCATGGGGGCCACGATCGGAGATAACGTGTCTTTATTAGATGGCCATGCTTCTTTAGCCGTTCATATTTGGACCTGTTTGCAGGGGGAATCCCCCCAATATGGCTCCGCCTGCGCCATCTCCATCATCATCCTTATCGTCGTCTTAATTTTGTCTTTAAGCATCAAATTGCTTAGTTACCGCATAACAAAAAGAAAGGAAGGGCTTAAAAAATGGAAGAAACCGTCTTTTCCTGCAGAAACGTGAATTTGTTTTACGATTCAGGAAAAAAGCATGCCTTAAAAAACATCAACATCGATATCTACAAAAACAAGGTAACCGCCTTCATCGGTCCTTCGGGATGCGGCAAATCCACCTTATTACGTTGCTTCGACCGCATGAACGACTTGGTGGATGGATGCCAAATCACCGGGGACATCCATTTTAACAATCAAGACATCAAAGAACTGAACACCATCTACCTTCGTACCAAAGTCGGCATGGTATTTCAGCAGCCTAACCCCTTCCCGATGTCGATAAAAAATAACGTCATCTATGGACCTAAATGCCAAGGAGAAAGACGAAAAGACGTCTTGAATGACTTGACCAAGCAAGCTTTAGAAGAGGCGAGTTTATATGAGGAAGTCCAAGGGGAACTTGGCAAAAGCGCCTTAGCCCTCTCCGGCGGCCAGCAGCAACGGCTTTGCATCGCCCGCGCCTTGGCCATGCGCCCCGATGTTCTTTTAATGGATGAGCCAACAAGTGCCCTCGACCCCATCGCGACCTTAAAAATCGAAGAATTAATCAGCAAATTGAAGGAAAAATATACGATTGTGATCGTCACCCATAACATGCAGCAGGCCGCGCGCATTTCCGATTACACCGCCTTCTTCATGCTAGGAGAACTCGTGGAATTTGATAAGACCAATGACTTCTTCGCCCATCCAAAAGATAAACGTAGCAACGATTACATCACCGGGAGGTTTGGATAATATATGGAAATCGATGAAAAGCTAAATGCCATCAAGCTGGACGTCATCAAGATGTTCGAGACGACGATCCGCTTCTTAAACGAATCTATGGATAGTTATATCCACGGCAAAGAAGCCCCTAGAATCGACGATGATAAAATCGATCATCTCGAACGTTCCGTAGAGAAGGAATGCTTGATTCTGATTTTAAAGGAACGCCCCTTCTCCAAGGACTTACGGAAAGTCACAGGGATTTTCAAATTGGTCGAAGATATTGAGCGCCTCGGCGACCACGCGGAAGATTTATCTTGGACCATCGCCCATCTCGCCCCTTTTTCTCAAGGAATAGAAATCCCCTCCCTTCTGCAAGAAGCCAAGATAGCGATGTCGATGGTCGAAGATAGCTATCGCAGCTTCGCTCATGGGGATGACCCTTTGGCTTTAGAAGTGATTAAGCGGGACGATGTCGTGGATAATCTCTATCTAAAATCCTTAGAAGAAATCCCCGAATTCCGCGACCGTTATTCCCTTCACGGCGACTTTATCCTTTACGCCACCTTGATGGCAAAATATTGGGAAAGGGTTGCCGATCATGCATCCAACATCGCCGAATGGGTGGACTATATTGAAACAGGTTGCTATAAAGGTGAAGAAATCCTTTAAGGCGCTCAGAAGAAAGGCGGGTATATAATAACAACCATGATCATCAAGGATTATGTCATCTATTCTCTAGAAGATGATCCGAGCATCTCCCATCTATTGGAGCTAGCATTGAAAGGGCAGGGATACGATTTTCGTGCCTTCTTGGACTACGCCTCTTTCAAAGAAGTTTTTGCCAAGAAAAAGCCCAACATGGTCTTGTTGGATTTGATGCTTCCCGAAAAGTCAGGAGAAGACATCCTCAAAGAAATCCGTTCGGACCCCTCCAACGACGAGATTCAAATTCTTGTCGTCTCCGCGAAGAAGGAACTAATCGATAAGGTCGATGTCCTCAATAACGGGGCGGACGATTATATCTGCAAGCCCTTCGATATCATGGAACTCCTTTCTCGCATCGCCTCCAAAGCCAGAAGATACATAGGCAGAGACCGCATCGTCATGCGCAATTTGACGTTTGATTCCGTCAAGCAAACCTTATCCCGTGGCAATCAAGACATCAAATTAACCCAAAGCGAACGGACGATTCTTTTCCTGCTCGTCCAAAATATCGGGGACGCCGTATCGCGGGATGAACTCATCAAGGTGTTATGGGGAGATGGAGGATCCGTGGAAACAAGAGCCCTCGATATGCACATCAAGGAAATCCGCCGCAAATTAGCCCCGAATGGCGACCTCATCGAAACGGTTTACGGGATCGGATATAAACTCAAAAATGAATAAGAAGCACCTTCTTCTTGATTATTCGCTCGCCTTCTTGTTGTCCCTGATTGTTTTACTCGCCTCCTTTTTCAGCACCCAATCCGTCGCCTCCAAGGAAGCAAAAAACAATCTTTTTTATTACGGAGAGCAGATTAGCCAAGCCTATCATGGAGAAAGTGATAAAGAAACGACTTTAGCGGCTTTTTCCAAAATCCATTCATTACGAGTATCCATTTTCGATACGGACGCGCATCTCGTTCTTGAGATCAATCCCTTGGACAAAGAAGCGACGATTGAGGATCGAAAAGAAGAATTAGAATCCCACGCGGATGCTTACTATGAGAAGAAATCGTTAACCCTTGGTTATCCTGTCCTTTATTACGTGAAAAAAACGCCGTCTTATTATGTCCGCGTGGGCTTTCCCCGATCGGAAGTCGAACGGAATGCGAACGCCGTCCTTTTATATGGCTCGATCGCTTTAATCATCGTCGACGCGATCTATTTTGGCTATCGATATTGGGCATATTCCAAAACCTTGAAACGCATCCAAGGAGAAATTCATCAACTAGAAGCATTATCGATAAATAACGCCCCTGCTTCCTCTTCCGATGGTTTAGAAGCAATGGATGAGTCCATCCATAACGTGGCTTTAAACCTCGAAGATAAAATCGATTCGTTACGGAAAGAAAACCTCAAAGTTGATTACATCCTCGATTCCATGGAAGAAGGACTGATTGTTTTAGACGATGAAGGAAAAGTCACCTTAATCAATAAATATGCCTTAAGGACGTTGTTCTTAAAAAAAGAAGACGTCTATAACAAGCCCTATCCTTATTTATTATTAGGAGACACTTTCCATAGCAAACGGAGCGAAGCCCTCGAAAATGGGGAAGCGAGCTTTGACTTGGAGCGAAAGGGAAAAATCTATGAATTATGCCTATCCAAGATTCCCCTCGATTGGCTAGGTCCTAATCAAAAAGAAGGCATAGGGGTATTGATTCTCAACGTCAGCGAGCAAAGGCGAAGCGAGAAATTAAAACAGGACTTCTTCCAAAACGCCTCCCACGAATTAAAGACCCCGTTAACCGCGATCATTGGTTACAGTGAACTTTTGTCCCGGAATATGATTTCGGATGAAACGGAAAAGCAAAAAGCCTTAGAAACCATCTTAAGCGAATCCAAACGAATGAAGAAAGTCTTAAACGACATGCTTTCGTTATCAAGGCTAGAAAGCAATGTTGGGGAAAGAGACGTGGAATGCATCGATGGAAAAGACGCGATTCTAGAAATCGTTTCTTCCTTATCGATCCTAGCTAAAGACAAGAACGTGCAGATCGAACTCGACCTAGAACCCATGCAGATCCAAATGGCCAAGGAAGACTTCGACCAATTGATCCGTAACATCATCGCGAATGCCATTTTCTATAACAAAAACGGAGGCAAGGTCAAAGTCGCATTGAACTCCTCCTTCTTCCGTTGCGAAGATACCGGCATTGGAATCGAAGAAAAATACCAAACCCGCATCTTCGAACGTTTCTTCCGTGTGGATAAGGGCAGGAGCCGTAAAGACGGGGGTACAGGGTTAGGGTTAGCCATCGTCAAGCATATCTGCCTCCATTATGGGTTTGATTTGCATTTAGATAGCCGTCTTCAAGAAGGCAGCACCTTCACGATTACCTTTCATCCGAATAAATAGAAAATCCCCGTTACAAAACAGCGGGGACGTGGATGCGTTTAGAACCTCAAAACTAGGCATAGGAAAAGGCAGCCGTCGCGATCGTCGCGGCAAGAATAGCCCCCACCATAATGGTGACGGCGAAGCGTTTATAAGAGCATTTAAACTTTCCCACGGTCGTTATCGATCCGGTAAAAGGTGATAGAGAAATCGCACCCGAATGCCAAGCCTTTATTAAACCGTTCCACCCCAATGTTATAAGAATAAAACGAAGTAATGGCTGCGGAATAATAGTCCAACATGATGTAGATGTACTGCCCCTTTTGATTGGCTTGGCTCAAGCCCAAACTTGGTGTATAGGTTGGGGTATCCGCGTTCAACGTGACAAACGTCTTATCGACCGTATCGGCTGTTTTGCCCACCGTAATGGTGCTGTTTGAAACGATGGCAAATGACCCAAAATAAGTTATCTTCACCATGGTAGAAAGCGGGGAGGTGGCAATATTTTTCCAATCGATATCACCCCATGAATCGGTTGGAATCCGTTACTTGCTTGCCGTGGCCTTGACTTGAAATGAAACGACGGGTCCTTCAATTTTTCCCGAATCAAAACTTGATAAAGCCTGCTTCCTAATTCACGGTCATATTGTTCAAGGTACGCTTTATTTTTTGTCGTATCGAATGTATACGACTGGCCCGCAACTTCTTTGATTCCACAGTAATTCACTTCTTCTACCATCGCGGAATCTTGGGCGACGATGTTCATGTATTGAAGGGTGGCTTGGCGGTTAATCGTGAACCAGGCAAAAGTCGCGGTAGAAAACGAGATGGCCGTACCCACAGAAAAACGCACGTCAAAGTGGCTTTATGACGGATGCGTTTGATTCTTCGGGATCGGAAGTCGCTCATGCCATTTGTCCTTTTGTTAAGAATTCGGCAACTGGCTATCCAAATTGGATCCTCTAGCTTTGCGTCGCCGGATTACTCCGGGTTTGCTTTACGCGTAAATGTACGAATTTATTCGCTGATTTCAAGCGCGTCATGCATGCGCAGTATAAACGCGGGCATCATACGCACGCGTAGAAGTCAAGGCAGGTACATCACATGCCTATCTTGTCTTATGCAAATTTGCCACGCAAAAACGGGAAATGGAGTGTGCTAATTTTGCCAGTTAACGTTTATGGTCGCTTTCAGAATTCTCCGCGGCCGCATTCACCTTGCGAATAGGGCCCGCTTCCATTCCGAACATATGGAGAGCCACATTGACTTTATCCATTCTAACCGTCGCTTTTCCCTGTTCTAAATCACGGATAAAACGCAAGCCAAGTCCAGAACGTATCGCGAATTCTTTTTGGGTCAGCCCTGCCTTTCTTCGATTCGTTTTGACAAATTCTGCAATTGGATTCATGGTCATTTCTCCATCAAATAATTATACCCTTTAAGGTGTAATATCTATTAACAGTTTATATTTTATACCCTATAAGGTATATTTGCTACTATTTACTATGATTTTATACCTGTTAGGGTATATTTCCTATATATGTTAAACACTAAAAAACACTAAGACTAACACTAAACGTTATTTTTTGTCACTAAGCGCAGAAAAATAACACTAAATAACACTAACTTTGACAAAGACTCCGTAAGAAATCAGAAAGCAAAATTTCAGAAACATCTAAACTTCTTAACTCAAAAAACTCGGATTAAATACACGTATTCCCATGCGATTAAACATTTTCCGAATTTTTAAACGAGTAGCGGCGATTCTTAATGGAACCTTTGCTTTGAACCAGTCCCTTATTCATCAAGCGGTAAAGATTTTGCTTTGCCGTTGAAATACTATAGCCAAAATTCGCGGAAATATCCTTTGCCTTGGACTCCCCGTGCGAAAGCAAGTAGGAGAGAATCATTCGTTCTTTTTCCGTCAGGTTTGGTTGCTTTTTCTCAGGCTCAATTTCTTGCTGACCTTCTTTTTTGTCCAATCGAATAATGAGCGTCGTCCGATCGGGGGCGTATTCATCAAATAGTTTTGGTTCTTCCAATCCATATGTCTCGCAAGCACGCAAAATTTTTGGGACGCCACTGCCCGCTCTTTCTCCTACACCGACAAGGCCAAACATCTTTAATATCGTTTTATTTCTCGCATCGGATTCTCCACCAACAAACGCCTTTTCAGCGCTAATTCGCAAACTGCCGGGATTTTGAAATTCAATGCGGTCTAAATACTTCTTAACAACCAAGCCGCGAGAAAAATTAAAATCGGCATTCGATATTGCGTTGCACAGTGCTTCGCGAAGAGCTTGGTGGAGGGGCGTTTCATCAATTCTTTCTAGTCCTTCCATTTGAAAAGGCACCTTTAGGTTCAATGTCATTTTATTGACAACGCGGACATAAAAATCATAGAGATTGCCCGACCAATCCCCAGAATCAGACGTCACGCGATCCGTCCAACGTATTTCGTCATCTTCCGAATAATGTTCCTGGTAATCTAAAAAATATTCTGGAAATTCATAAACAATCTTATAGGAATATCCAAACATCAATAAGCCAGCAATCGTTGGATGATAAGTTTGGTTTTCCCCAATGCGAACGGCACCGATATATTCCAAAAATTTAAGATCATCGCCATTTAAAAATACATGTTCAGGATGCAAGGCGCGGAAACGACTTTTATACGAAGCAATGGTTTCAGAGGATAATTCGTTTACCGAAATATCCATAACAATCGCAAGGTCTTGATTTTTATCCCGTGAATCGCGAAGCATTGCTTTAATCTCCGCCACAGAGCAATGATAATCTCCATCGCCATTCCTACGATAAGTGCCGGTCATAATATTATTGTTAATAAAGACGGGTCTACATTCCGCCGGAGCAGGGGCTATTTTGATTTCCAATACAGGATAACCATCGTATTCCAAAGTTCGAATCGCATCCTCCGGAATTAAATTCACACTCACTTTTTTAGGGTCGTTCAACAAAGAGAACAAATCGACTTTTATCTTTTCAATATCGTCCTCCGTCAACATGCCGGAAACAATCGTCCCATCATCCAGTTGTTCTAAACCAAGATAAACGCACCCGCCCTTTGTATTAGAAAAGGCGCTATAAGTTTCAAAAAAACTTTTCGGCAGCCCGCCTTTTGCTTTCTTAAACTCCAGCTGAATGCCTTCTCTTTGCTGTTTATCAATTTCAAGATGTTCCATGACCTGTTTCCTGTTAACAGTATTTTAACACTAAAATTGTCACTAAACTATATTCGTTTAACACTAAGAAATTATTTTTAACACTAACCATAAAAAACTAACACTAAATTACTAAATGGATAATGGTCTAAGGTGGCACCATCCCAAGCGTTCAACCACCCTTGATAAGTATATGTCCAATATGTTTTCAATCCTTTTAATCCGTTTTAATCCAAAAACTAGGATTAAAATCATTTTTAACACAGAATTGTGGATTAAAAATGGATTAAGTGGTTGGGGCGAGCAAAAGACTCAACTCGCGCTTGATTGTCGCGAATTACATCGCGTCGATTAACAAGTGAATTCTTTCAAAGAATCCTTCATCGCCATCTCGCAAAGCGATAAGCAATGGCAATAAATTTCCGCCCGGCAATTCTTCTTTGTAATTTTGAGGTAATTTCTCCGCATTGCTTAGCAAATCGGAATACCTATGCGGGTCATTAATAACGGAATACTTCATGATGTCCAGTTGCCATTTGCTGGCATCGTAAAATGATTTCGTCTTTCTTCCCTTTTCATCCGTTTTATTCGAGGAGATTTGTTCCCAATATCGATGCACGTATATCGTATTTGCCGCCTTAGAGGTGCAAGTTAAGGAAACCTGAGGAAGTTCATCCATGGCCAACAGGAAATACTGCAAAATATTGGGGTTCGTACAGAAACTGACCGCGTCTACGACCATTGCTTCGCCCAGAATAGAAAGAAGCTGTTTTCTCGTAATATTGAACGGGGAATTTCTTTCTGAAACTCGATTATCCACATCGTAAACGCATAAGACGCAGTCGAATAATTCACCTTCACGAAGAGCAGAAAGGAAGGCGTTTGCAATCCCTCCGTATCCTCTTGAATTCTCTACATCAATCACAAACTTTTCATGGATTCCAACCGTTTTAACCACGTCAAAAAACGCTTCTTCTTCATTCCCCTCCACAATGATTTTGACGTAATACTTATCCACGCATTATTCCTCGCGAATCGAAGAAAGGGTCTTCATGAAATTCGGGGTAGGAACATACCCGAATTCGCCTTTGTTATAATGTTTCAATAAGTCTTCCGCGCTTCGAGGGCCTCCTTCTTTAACGGGTGCGTCTTTTAGGCAAAATAGTTTGCTTGTTAACTCCTCGTCACGGAAGGAAAAATAAATCTGGTCTTTGCGCATCATATGCTTGCAGGAAATCAGTTCTAAATCGTGCGCGGTAAATAAAAGTTGCCCCTTCTCATTGGCAAAACTATTGAATGCAGAAAGAATTGCTCTCGACAATTTGAAATGCAAGCCGTTATCCAATTCATCAATAATCAAAGTTTTGCCTTCCACGATCGTCTCATAAACATAGGAAGCGATGGCCTCCATCTTTTTCGTTCCCGTAGAATCAAATAAAATCGATGGAACGGATTTACCATGATATTTTGTAAATAATTTTAGTTGGTCTAACGCATCTACTTTTTCCAGAACTTCTTCCTTGAGAGGTTCGTTGTTTTCCCCTTTCATGACAGCTTTTTCGTTATAGAAAAAATCTTCCACGGACAAATCGGCATGTTTAATAAACTCCAAAATGAATTTCTTCTTTTTGCCATCTTTTCCCTTTAGGGCATTAATCGTCTTTTCAATGGGGATGTTATAAAGCTCAATGATCTCGAGCGAATTGGCAAAAGAAACAAAAGAATCAAGATAAGGACTTAATTCCTGGAAAGTATCGTTATTTAACGAAACACAATAAAGGAATGGCTTTTTCGAAGGCAATAAGGGCAATAAGTTGGAATACTCTTCCCCCAGCACTTTAAGCACTCCTTCCCCGTTGTCCCTTAAATAGACGGTTTTCGTCAACGGGGCACCCGTTTCGTAATAGGTGATTTCACATAGACTTTCCTTGGTGATTTCGCCTTTAAAGCTGTCGTAAGTGCAAGAATATTTCATCCAATTTTTATCTACGTCCGTCTTATAAGTGATGGTGAAATCACTAAGGGGGAAGTCGTCGAAAATTTCTTTGTTAAAAGGGATGTTTTCTCCCCCTAGAAAAAGACTTTTTAAAAGGCGAAATAAAGCCAAAACGTTAGTCTTCCCAATGTTGTTCTGTCCATAAAGGCTAAGCGACTTTAATACGTTGCGGTTTAAAACGTCCACGTAATTGGATCCCAATCGTTTAATCCTCGCATCCGCAGAAAAAGATAAAACGTTTTCGCTCTTGAACATCTTATAGTCGTTGAATTTCAATTCCAAAATCATAGGAAGTCTCCCCAAGTATTATCATAACATAGTATTACATTTTGTGCGTATTTTTTGCACAAAGATTAAATTTGCTAAAACGGGCCACAATCTCCAGATGCTAAGAAACCATTCAATTTATCGCCCGGAAACAGATGATTAAGAGCCGACTATCCTTTGCCTTTGAACCACCCATGTAACAAAATCGACCAAGAATGGTTCGGGGCATTCGTCTGTTTCTTGATTCAAGCGATTACAATCAAACTTGAACATGGCAGGAGCGTCGATCCATGGCTTTAACTAGCACCAAAAAGCGGAACATCCTATTCATCCTCCTTTGCTTTTTGGCCTATACTAGCTCCTACTTATTGAAACTCAGTTACAACGCGAACATCGTTTGTTTTGAAGCCGAATTCGGAATCACCCACGCAGAGGCAGGAATCGTCACCACGTTCTTTTTCTTTTCCTATGGATCCGTTCAAATTCTCCATGGGATCTTCGTTAAGAAATATCCTCTTCGTTTTGTGATTCCCGGAGCCATTTTATTGGGGTGCCTCTTAAACTTGCTCACCGCCCTTTCCCCAACCTTCGCCCCCATCAAGTATTACTGGCTTTTAGATGGGGCAATCCTATCTATCCTTTGGCCGTCCTGCGTTCGGGCTTTATCGGAAAATATCGAGGAGGGGTATCGAAATAAGGCCATTATGGTCATGGGATTATGTACAGCAGTTGGCACCATCCTCGTCTATCTTTTAAGCGCCTTATTCACTGCGATCGCCCATTACAAAATCATCTTTTATGTCGGAATCGGAATCGGCTTGCTCATCGCCTTGTCCTGGTTCTTCTTTTATCCCCTTTTAACCATGCCGGTAGAACAAAAAGAAACCAAGCAAATCTCTATTTCTAAACCGAAAAACGATGGGACGTTCCTCCTTCTTGTTATCGTTTTAGCCGTCTTATGTGTTGTATCCACCTTTGCTCGCGATGGGATTTCCACATGGTTCCCGTCTCTTCTCAAGGAGGGGTTTGGGGTTTCCGATTCCTATAGCATTCTCATCACCATTCTTCTTCCGATTGGTCAATTCGCCGGAAGCGTGCTTTCCGTTGTTCTCGGCAATCTCATGAAGAACCGCACCCTTCTATGCGGCCTTACTTTCTTGGTATCCTCGCTTCTAGTTGGAATCTACCTTTTCTTCGGCTCTTCTTCCTTGGTTCTTTGTATCACGATGTTCGGTTTATCGAGCTTATGCTTTGCCATCATCGTGAACGTAACCACCAGCATGATTCCCCTAGAATGGGGGAAAGAAAGAAATTCTGGTTTCTATGCAGCCTTGTTCAACGGATTCTGCTATTTAGGATCGACTGCGTCTTCATATGGGTTAGGCGCTTTAGCCGATCATTATGGCTGGAACAAAGCAACTCTAGTCATTGAAATGGCTTTAATCCTCGCATCGATTCTTGGAATCCTGTGGCCTGTCCTCCACGGTTGGATTTCCAAAACCAAAAAATCTGTCGAATGATTAAGCAAAAAGTTGTCTTTTTTGGAGTGGTACTCCGTTTTAGCCAACATTAGATATATTCAAGGGGCAAGCAAACGAGGTTATCCCGAAGATAAAGTTTCTCTGGGTAGGAGCATAAGATGACGCCCATCCCGCGATGGGTTCCCAAATCTTTGTCCAACACGTCGAATTCTTTGGCCATGGCCGCCTTGGGCGAACGCGTCTCTTTGATTTCGATGGGATATAGGGTGTCCCCTTCTTTGATGATGAAATCAATCTCTCCTTCTACTTCCGAATAGACCTCAATTCCATCTACGTCGGCCTTCTTTTTCTTTTTATCCTTGCCCCGATAGTAATAGATGGAAAAATCATATTTCTCTCCCGCGTTGGAGAAGCTTTTAATCAGCTCGTTCACGACGAATGTTTCATAAAGCGCGCCTGACATATTGCCGTTTCTCGCGGTTTCAGGGGTCAGCCACCTTGTTAAATAGCAAACGAGCCCCGTATCCCGGAAATAAAGTTTGGGAGATTTTATCGCCCGATTTAAGGCAGAGGAGGAATAGGGCTTTAAAAGATAAACAATTCCCGACCGAACGAGGATTCCTGTCCAAGACAAGATCGTTTTCTCATCCACGCCGACCTCACTGGCGAGACTGGAATAATTGATGACGTTGCCCGTTCGGGCTGCAAGTGCGGTCAAAAATTTCGTAAACGCCATGGAATTTTGAGTTTTTATTAATTCGAAAACGTCCTTTTCCAAATAAGTATCGATGTAGGAGGCGTAGAAATCGTCCCATTCCTTATCAGGGTTTTCATAAAGTTCAGGATATTGGCCGCGGTGTATTTTTTCCCAAATATCGCCATAGCCTTTTAAGCACTTTTCCCGTTCGTTTAAATAAGATTCCGTTGGGATAAAATGCCGATTAAAATCCACGTCGTAAATTTCGCGGAGGGACAACCCAGATAATTCGTTGACGCTGATTCGACCCGCCAAGGTTTCTTCCCCTTGATGCAACCTTAAAATTTGGCTGCCGGAAAGAATGTAGGATCCATACCCTAAATGGTTGGTGTCGATATTATCTTTAATCGCCTCGAAAATTGTATCGACTTTTTGAGCCTCGTCGATATAAAGAGGGGTTCCCTGATGGGATAAGAAAAGAGCCTCGTCGTTTTTCACGGTCTCCCGAACCATTCGATTATCAAAATTAATTCGTTTCACATCGGGGAACAAATGTTCGCACAAGGTGGATTTCCCCACCTGCCTTGCTCCGTTGACGGACAAAACAATGTTGTTTTTGAACCGGCGTTCCAAAATGGGAACGAGATGCCTTTTGATTTTGTACATTTCGTATACCTCTCAACCCTATTTTATAACTGAAGGTGGAGTCCATAAATAAAAAAGTTGTCTTTTTTGGAGTAGCACTCCGTTTTAGCCAACTTTTGATGGAATGTTCAAAATAGTAAAATTATGTGACCGCACAAATAATCGGCTATTCATCGAAGGTTTTTAAATTTCCCGGTCAAAACGGAATACCACTCCGTTTTTACCGCGCTTTTGTGGTTTCGTCCATCCCAAGTCGCAAAATCCGCGAATTGTAACTTTATTTTGGCGAATTGTTTCATACAAATGAAAAACGCATCCTCGACTTTTCTCGGCATTATAAAATGAAGGCAGCAAACGTTTCTTTGGAGGAACAAACTATGATTCTACCCCGCGATAAGAAGGAGTCTTTCTACGAATTTGACGACGTCCGTAAAGAAGTCGTCTTTCATCGCCACGATATGCCATCCCCATGGATGAATTATCTCAATAACGACGAATTCTATACGATGATTTCCCAGGCTGGCGGCAACCTCAGCTGGTACAAATCCCCTGAGATTTGGCGGATCGGCCGTTACCACTTCTTTAACACCCCCACAGACGCGCAGGGATTATTCCTTTATATCAAAGATAAGAAAACAGGCAAGGTTTGGAACCCCAATATCCTCCCCACGAACGAACCTTTAGATTTCTTTGAATCCCGTCACGGCCGTGGCTATACCAAATTCCTAGCCAAAAAAGACGGCATCCAAGTAAAGCTCACCGCCTTTGTCGGAAAAGAGAACGCTTTAATCTATCGTTTTCAAATCCTTTCCGATCATTCAAGCGACATCGAACTATACGTTGCCAAAGAGATGGGGAACATGGAATATATCCGCGAAATCCAATGGCAATGCTACACCAAGCAAAGCAACAACATCTTCTACCACTCTTCTAGCGATGCCTTGGTCTACGACTATTTTATCGACATGCAAGCGCGCCCCGAAGAAACCCCCTATGTCTATTTAACCGCGACTCTCCCCTCCTCTTCGCATACAGGAATCCGTAAAGACTTCTTGGGCCCATATCGCGATTTATCCAACCCCGAAGCCATCGAAAAAGGTTTTTGCCCCAACACGGACCTTCAAGGGGGAGAAGGCATCTTCGCCTTTTCTTACCCCATCCATCTCGACGCGAACAAAGCCTACGAAGGGGCCATTATTTTAGGAACAACACCCAAAAACGATGAAGTGGATGCCCAAATCGAACGTCTCAAAGACCTAAAGTATTTAGACGAACTCTATCAAGGCGTCCTCGATAAATGGCATAAGGTAGACGAGACCTTCCACGTGGAAACCGACGACCCCGTATTCAACCGCATGGCCAACATTTGGAATCCTTATCAGGCTTATGTCAATTTCCAAGTTTGCCGCGAAATCTCCTTCTATGCGACGGGAACGATACGCGGATTTGGCGTGCGTGATTCTTCCCAAGACTGCTTGTCCCAAATTGCCGTGCGTCCCGATGCGGTACGAGCAAGAATCGAAGAAATCATGACCGAACAATCCCGTTGCGGCAAAACCACCCACCGATTCTTCCACATCGAAAGGAAGCAATCGGATATCAGCGATCGCAGCGACGACCACCTTTGGATGGTCTATGTCATCGATCAATGGATTCGCGAAACCGGAGACCTCTCGATTCTAGATGACATCGTCCCCTATTATGACGGCGGAGAAGGAACGGTTCTTGAACACTTAGAAGCTTCCATTTCCCGGACGCATTCCACGATGGGAAAAGACGGCATCCCCTTGATGTTAGAAAGCGATTGGAACGATTGCCTCAATACGATTTGCCGCAAAGGCCAAGGCGAAACCGTCATGGTCGGTGAACAATATGTTTTGGCCTGCTCCATGATGGCCAAAATCGAAAAACTGCTAGGGCGCGATCCTTCTTTCTATGAGGAAGAGGCCAAGAAGCAAAAAGAAATCCTCAATACCCGCTTCTTTGAAAAAGACCATTATCTCCGTGCGGTGACCGATAGTGGAGTCCGCATCGGAGCGCAGAATGAACCCTGCGCCCGCGTTTGGATCAACACGAACGCCTGGGCCGTCATTTCGGGAGTCGCCGATACAGAAAGAGGAAACATCGCATTAAGTACTTCTTTACGTTGCTGCAACACCCCGTTTGGCCTTGCAACTCAGAATCCTCCGTTACAAAGAAATTACCCTACGCCCGAAGAAGAAATCAGTTGGGCAACTCCTGGGATTGGAGAAAATGGCGGCATCTTCTGCCACGCGAACACCTGGTCCATCATCGCCTTGTGCCTTTTGAATCGGCCCGACGATGCCTACATGGTCTATTCGGAAATGCTTCCCGACCACATCGTCTCCAAAGTCGGAGTCGACGCTTATAACGCGGAGCCCTATATTTATTCCTCCAATATCCGCGCCCCCGGCGTTTTGCGCCAAGGAGAAGCTGCCGTCAGCTGGGTGACCGGAACGGCTACCTGGATGAATCTAGCTTTGGAACATTATTTCTGCGGCGTTCGTCCCGAAATGAATGGCTTATTCATCGACCCCTGTTTGCCTTCTTCGATCCACCACGCGACCATTACGCGCAAATATCGCGGATGCACCTATCAAATCGAAGTCCAAAATAACAGCAAGAAAACAAAGCCCTGCGAATTGCTGGTAGAAGGCGAGCCCGTTGAAGGAAACATCGTTCCTGCAAAACCCGGGACCTTGCACATTACCTGTATCGTTCGATAGCAATCGCCCTTTGCCTCTTTTCATCCTGATTTATCGGGTTTCGTATTTTCGATTTTCCAGCCACAACAGAAAAAATGAGCAAGTTATTTGCAAAAGCTGCTCCGTTTTAAGGCGAAATATTGTATCGAAAGACCTGGAAGTCGGCTTTATCTACCCTTCATCTGTGCCAAATTATCGTTCCTATTTTCCCAATTTTGAGAAAAAACGAACGCTAATTTTCATAGAGTTTCATCATGCGCCCAACAAATAAACGGGGAAGGTATAGGCTTTATCGTTGATGGGGCGAATTTTGTCACAACAATCTACCACAAGCCCCGGTTTAATTTCCATGTTGTACTTCAGCAAAACGTTGAAATTCTTCGTTGGTTTGTTGGGCGTCTCGCCTTTTTTGATTTCAATGGGGTAAATAGCATTCTCATCCACGTAAAGGAGATCAATTTCCCTTTGATCAATGTCCCGGTAATAATAAAGATGGCTCGTTACATCAATTCCGGCGTTGTAGTAGCCTTTTATCGTTTCCGACACGACGAACGTTTCAAAAAACGCTCCACCCATTACTCCTTCTTCTAGCATTCTGGCGTTCGGCCATTTACAAAGATAGGCGCATAAGCCCGTATCCATAAAATATAGTTTTGGAGCTTTAATAATCCGGTTGGAGACATTGGCCATGAAAGGTTCTAACAAAACGATAATTCCCGATGTAACCAAAATGGAAATCCATCTCTTAATCGTATCAACATTGATGCCAAGTTCCCGAGCAAAGACCTGATAATTCACTTGTTGAGCCGTTCTTAATGCAAGGTAGGAAACAAAATTGCGGAATTGCATCTCGTGAGACGCGGCAATTAAACGCATGACGTCTTTGGCGATGTAGGTATCAAAATAGGATTTGAAATAGACATTCCGTCTAGAATTTCCCACGACGATATCTGGCATCCCACCCTTGAAAATATAATCAAAAATTTGCGATTTTGTTTTATAGCGTGCCGAACTGTCTGTTTCTTTTTTTAGAAGCGAAGAAATATCGGGAATGAAGGGGGAGCCCGATAGTCCAGCCGCTTCGATTTGGGTCAGCGAAGACATATTGAAAACTGCGGCTCTCCCCGCAAGAGACTCCGAAATTCCCGCTTGAAGCTCAAATTGATTCGAACTCGTAAGCACATACATCAATTGACGGGGCTGATTCGACTTCAGCCATGTTTTTCTTTGCTCGTCGATTGCAATTTTGATTTCACTCAGCAAATTGGGTGCTTTTTGCACCTCATCAACAATAAGGGGCCACGGGTGAACTTCTAAAAATCCTTTAGGATTGGTTAAAGCCAATTCCCGTTCGTTTGCATCATCTAGCGTAACGGATGCAAAGCGATTGCCGAAAAGAGCATCCACCGTCGTGGATTTGCCGACCTGTCTTGCGCCATAGATAACAATAGCCTGGAAGGAGGTTTCTGCATCTAGAATTGTTTTTTCAATATCTCGTTTTAAATACATTTTTCAATTCATTTTAGTCATTATCCGATTACAAGCCATCTTTTTCAATATTTTTTCCGATGAAAACACTAGTCTACTAGTTGTTTCATCGCTATTTTGACTATAAGCGACAATCAAATGAACATGATCATATAGATGGGAACGTCGTTAAATGGGATCAGAAGCAAAATTTATCGCAAGTCTCCCAGTTTTCAATATACCATAGCCTATTGTCGCTAGGATTTTTTCGAAAATTCTGCAAAAACTCACTATGAATTTTCCGAATATACATAAAAAGTCGTTCGGAATTTTCCGAAATTATGTATTATTATATTGAGGTTAATACACGTGGAAGAACAAAAAATAGAACTGCGCAGGCATATAGACGCTTGGCTTATCAATTGGAAACGCACGCCAAACCACAAGCCGGCACTCATTAAAGGAATTAGGCAATCGGGTAAGACGCATGCTATCCGTAAATTTGTATATGATAAGAACAATTACGAAATCGTTGTTTATCTAAATTTTTGGGATAATCCGGAACTTATCGATGCGTTTGACGGAAAACTAGATATTGATACCATCATTACAGAACTATCCGTCAAACTTCCTTTGCCTAATCTAATCCCTGGTAAAACTGTTTTCGTTTTTGATGAAGTCCAGGATTGTCCAAGGGCACTGTTATCGTTAAAGACCAATGAAAAAGATGCGAGGTTTGATTTTATTGCATCTGGATCATATTTAGGCGTCAATGGGTATGTTGTGGGTGATGACACGGCCAAGCCGGTAGGAAGTACAGAACCATTCGATATGAGAACAATGGATTTTGAGGAATTTTTGTGGGCTAAAGGATATAAGGAAGAACAGATTTCTTTGATTCAAAACGCCTTTGAAAGCAAAGAACCATTATCGAACTCTATGCATGGCTCTTTCACGCGCTTATTTAGAGAATATCTTTGCGTTGGCGGATTTCCTGAATCCGTAAAAAACTATATTTTGACAAACAACATTTATTCATCGCTCCAAATAACGCGACGTATAACCAAGGACTTGCAAGATGATTTTGGAAGAAGACGGGGGAAAAATAAAAAGCCGCTTTTTCATCCTAATGAAGTGGCAAGAATCCGAAGTGCTTTCTCGCTTATTCCATCGTTTTTGGGAAAAGAAAATAAGAGATACGTTGTTTCAAAAATAGAAGGAAAAGGCGCTAAAGACGCTGGCAAAGATGCATTAGATTATCTAAAAGACACTGGGGTCATTTTAAAAGTTCACAATCTTGGCGTTCCTTCTACCCCTTTATCCGTTAACGTGATTCAAAACCAATTTAAGGTATTCCCAACCGATATAGGAATGCTGGTTGGGCTTTTAGAAGATGGAGCGACGGACGCAATTATGTCTGGAAGCTTGGGCATGGGCAAAGGAATGATTTATGAAGGGCTTATTGCTGATGCCCTCCATAAAAGAGGTGGAGATTTATTTTATTTTGCCAAAGAAACAGGATTAGAACTTGATTTTGTTATTAACATTGGTGGCGATTCGACGATTCTCGAGGTCAAAGCAACCGACGGGAATGCCAAAAGCGCTAAAACAGTCATGGCGCATCCCGATCATTACGGGAAAACAAAACTAATTCGCGTTAAAGAATTAAATGTCGGTTTCAAAGATGGGATATTAACCATTCCCCATTATATGGCTTACTTATTGTTTAAGTGGTCGCCGACAGACCCCATCACATAAACAAAAAGGTTGCTTAGTTGGTTTTCACATACAAAAGGCATGTTACAAATTAGACGGTGGCTTCGATTCGGATGCAATCGATGAAGGCGACTCCGGCTCCGCCCTTGTTTTGGAAGCCCACTTCATCGAACTGGCCCGTGGCCGTCGGCGTGAACGTGCCTTCGAGGCGTCGCCATTCCCCGCTTCCATTATCCGTGGCGGAAGCGATGCTCCAGTCGGTAACCCCGATGGGTCCACCTTTAAGGTAGATGTTCAACGTGAACGGCGCATCCATCGATTCGGACGAAAGTTTTGCGTACATCGAGATGCGGTAGGTTTTCCCCTCTTCGCAAACTCCGTCCGCCGCTTCGTGGTATTTCCAGAAATATCCGTCATATCCAGCGGCGAATTTGATCGAATAGGATCCCGAATAGGCGTCTTCGTCGGAACGGGTTGCCACGTTATTGTACGCATACCCATTTCCATGGTCTTCCAAGTCGCCATTGAAGAAAATGTTCAGGTTGTAATGGACGGAGAGGTCATCAAAATAGGCGACGCCGCTTCCATAGACGATAAAGCCGAAACGCACTTCATCGAGTCCAATTTGGTTCTCGGACAAGGCATTCAATTCGCAGGTATAGGTAACCCAACCATCGGTCACTTCGGAGATGGCGCTATGAGCGGCGGCCCAATGCCCGAGATTCCCGTTTGTATAAGTATACGAAGCCCAATAGGGTTGAATGGAGAAGCCGGCTCCCACGCTTTCCACCTTGACTTTGAACGAGAAGATATAGCCAATCCCCGCTTCGAGCGAGACCGTGTAGTTGCGGATTTCTTGTCCACCCCCGACGGATTTGATGACCTTATTGCCCGTTCCATCATCCACGATTTCGGCGCCATTTAAGTTCCAACCATGCCCTGGATTCTCAAAAGAGAGGTCTCCGTTGACCATCAGTTCCTGGTCGGGGTTATAGGTTTTCGTTTCTTCGGGCGTGACAAGCGTGACGGTAAGCGGAGCGCTTTCCTTTCCGGCGAAATTCACCGCGACCACCTCAATCTCGTATTCGCTCGAGGGAGCGAGCCCTTCCACGACTTGGGTTAGGGTCGTCGGTCGAGTGGCTGCAAACTTGCCATCGGAGATTTTGCGTGTTTGCTTCACTTCCTCTCCGAGTTTTACCCGAATGACGTAATGCGACAAATAGGAGGCATCGTCCGCTTGCGGGAAGGAGACGGTGACCTGTCCGTTGTTCACTTCTCCCACACTCAAGGCGGCATCCGTCGCAAAAGTTGGAGCGGATGCTTGTTCGAAATATGCCGGGGTGTAGACGTAATCGGATGGGTTCATGACCCCAATGGTCTTCGGGGCGAGGAAACCGCGGGTCGAGCTATATGGCGTAACGATGACCCGAGAGTCGCGGGTGACTTCGATCATCACCATTTGGCCTTCATCGGATTTCACGGCATCGGCCTCGTCCATCAAATACGACATGCTGCCGCAGGCGATGGAAGTATACCCGTCTTGATAAATCGAGTTCGGATAATCCAAAGTCATGTGGCTATGGCCGTTAATATCCACGACGTTGGGATAATTGGCCAAGATTTGATCGACCGCTTCCATGCCGGCGAGTTCCCCGCCGTGGCTTCCCACGACCGTTCCTGCTTTGGGGTAATGCTGTTGGACGAAGATGGGTTGAGCGGGAGAGGCAACGGAAGCGGCGCTTAACTCGGCGGTGAGCCAGTCGAGGTTATCGTTATAGGAATCTTCCGCGGAGAAAGAGAGATTGATGAAGTGATATCCATTCACCACTTCGTGGGTGTTCAGTTCTTTGCCAAACACGGAATTCCAGAGCTCTTCTTGGGTAGCGACGGTGGTTTTGCTGAAGAATTCGTGGTTTCCCGTGATGGGGAAGAAAGAGGTCTCGGCGGGAAGAGTTTCCTGCAGGGCGTTTTTGACCGCGGTGAGTTCTTCTTCCTTGGCGTTATTGGAGATATCTCCCGGGGCAAGGAAGGCATCCACGCTGGGATAAGTGCTGGAGGCGGCATAGGTTTTGACCGCTTCCACTCCCGCCTTCAAGCGATCGATTTCCACCCCTTGGTTGCCGGAATGGATGTCGCTCGCGGCTACGAAGCGAAGGGTGATGTCATCGGCGCTTCCTTCATGGATCACGTTGCTCGCTTTGGCGGAAATCACTTGGGCACCCGATTTATGCCAGGACAAAACCCCGTCGATGGAAACGGTATCGCCTTCCCCGACAATAGAAGAATCGTGGGTTTTATCGTTAGGATCGATGCCCCAAGTCGCCTGCTCGTCTTGGGGGACATAACGGGAATCGTTGTAAATCGTCAAATGGTTCGAACCGTCTTTCCCATCGAGCAAAACATCAACCGTCATATTCGCGTATTTGTCGACGTCGACCGAAACGACGTAAGCGCTGTCGATGCGGCAGAGACGGTTTTGCTTATTCGCGTCGTTTTCTAAAGTGAAAGTGGAATCCGGGCCAATGGCAAGAACGCTGGGATCTTCCATCGAAATATCGGATAGAGGGGTGACCGTGACGTCTTTTAACTCGTATAGCCCATTAAAGACATCCACGGTTCCTTTGACCGAAACGGTATCGCCCACCGCGACGCCGAGATTATTTTTCGAGAAAACCTCGACCGCGTAATCCCCGGCGCCAAGGAAAAAGCTGGATCCATAGAGTTTGGTGACTTTGCCGGTGACTTGGCGGATGGATCCAGCGGGGGAAGAATATATTTCCGCCATATTGATTCGGGGATCGCCAACCACTTTAACGGAAATCGAGCCGCTAGCGAGTTTTTCCGTTTCATGGTAAACCTCCACCGTCAAAGCGTTCTCGAAGACATGGTCGTCGTGATCCGGAGCAACAAGCAATGCGTCTCCCGCTTCCGAAACCATGAGGTAATCGCTGGCCTCCGCGGCAACCGCGTAAGCGACGGTGAAAGATACATCGGTCCCTTTTTCGGTGCGGACGATTTTCGAAGTCACGAGGCTCGCTTCTTCGGCGATGCCATCGCTAGAGAGGGTCGCGTATTGGGCGAGCAGATCGTTTAGGACCTGGGTGGCGAGCGCCCCGTAATCGATGACCTCGACTTCGCTCGAAACGGTGGATTCCGAGCTTTGGCTATCCGTACTTGGAGATTCCAAAGATTCTACCGAAGGGATAGAGGTGAGGTCTTCCGAAACGATTTCGGAAGTGGAAACAATGGACGAAGAGTCTTCCGTTATCGGGGAAGACGAGGATGAGGCCGGGTTGCCACAAGCCACAAGAGTCAATGCGGCGAGAGGGACAAACCAAGTTCGAAGTGATTTTTTCATGGGCGTCCTTTCTTCTCGGCGGGCCCGCATAGAGCCCGCCGAGAGAACATCATTACGACTGTTTTTTGCGAACAAAGAAGATGGCGCTTAAGGAAATCATTCCTAGAGCCGCAAGCCCCACCAGGAACATAGCCGTGGTGGAAGAATTGCTCGGCATGAACAAACCGGCGGCGCCGAAAGAGGATGCTCCGGTAGCGAGGAAGTCGCTATAAGTCTTGGTGCCGTATTTGTCCAAGATATAGGCGTAACGTTCCTTGAAATTCTTGACGGCTTGCAGCGTTTCGTCCGCGTAATCTAGATTCTTATTAACGCGTCGAATCGTCGTTTTCGCTTCGGGTTGCAATGCATCATACGCATCACCTAATTCTGCCCAAATTTGCGGAGAGGGAGGAGTGACGCCGTCATCGCAATGGAGATCGTTCAAGAACGAGTCCGCATACCCTTTGACGACGGGCGAAATATCCATTTCCTTCAAAGTAGCCGTCTTGTTCAAGTACGAAGGATATATCGTAGTGATGTCGATGGGGGATCCGTCAATCATCCATACGTAGGATTTGTTGGGGACGATGGGGAGTTGGGCGAGGGAACCGATAGCTTTGCCTTTGGTCACCGGGAAGGTCACTTGGGTCGCGGTGACTTGATCGAAAATAAATTGGCACGCTTCCGCGCTCGTGAAACACACGTAACCTTTACCTTCGATGAGAGTGGGGGTTGAGAAGACGTGATAGAATTCTTCCCATTTTCCGCTTCCTACGAATTCCTCGTTTTCGCCGCTTCCGGTCAAAGTGACGACCATTTTCTTCCCCGCTTCCAATTTGTAATGAAACGAGAGGGCGTATTTTTGGCCGGAAACGATAGCCACGCTACCTGGGATTCCGTTATACAAATCAATGCCGCCGACGTCCGGGTTCCATTCGACAAAAGTACCGTTCAAATTCTCATCGTTGACGGAATCCGTATTGACGGTTCCATTTTTATTATCGGGATCGGTCCAAACTCCGGAAATCGAAATAAAGTCTCCTTCCATGTACCCATCCCCTTTTGCCCCTTCAAAGGTCAAAGTAGCGGTTCCATCCGGAGCTCCCAGTTTATAGATTTCGAGATTGCGCAAAACAACGGTGTTTCCAGCTCCAGGAGCCATATTAATCGCGTGCTCGCTCGTCGCGATTTCTGCGCCGGTGCAAATAATGGTGATTTGTTTGGCTGCCGTTCCAGTCCACGCAACACAGCGCTTGTCATTCCAAGAACCGGCATAGAATTGGGCTTGTCCCCCGCCATCCTTAGTGATTTGGGCTTCGGCGGTAATCAAATAAGTGGCTTCCGCTTCCGGAGTTAATCCGTAATACCACCCTTCTACGCCATTAGAGAAGGTGTATTCCCGGTTGTTTACGGTGACATTTAACCATGCAAAATCGGATGCAGTATTTACCAAATTGGAACCGGTGCGCGAATAAGCAATGCGACTATTGGAGATTTTCACAACGTTCTCGCCGATAAGCTGGTATCCAATGACTTTGTCATCGACAGTTGGCCATTTCAAGTCCGAGCCCTGGAAAACCAATTCCAAATGATGAACCCCGGAGGCCCACACGGATTCGGGTTTTACATAATTCCCGTAAAAGACATTCAATTGGCCGTTGTTCTCCATCTCGATGTCCATGGACCAGACATAAGTGGCATCTTTATCGATTTTATTGAGTGCCGCGCCATAAAACGTGTATTGGGCCGCCTCGGTCAAGGTGATCGTTCCGGATTCATCCATGGTTACTTGTTTTCCGCCATCATTGAATCCGAGTTTGAGGCTTGTGGGGAAGAAATTCTCATTCTGAATCGGGAGTGTGCTCCAAGAGGAAGTCGCCGAAACCGAAAGATCGTTTTGTCGAGGGGTCATCGCCTTGCTGACCGCGGTAATACCGAAGCCTGCGGATAATGCAGCCAAGGCGAGGACGAATTTTGCTGAAGTTTTCATAAGTTTCCTTTCTGGCGTATGCCGATGATTATTTTCGAATTTTTCATCCGTTTCTAATGATGTTTCTGGGGGATTCTCCTTTCCTCTATCGGCGAGCCGATGGTTTCCCGGTAAATCGAAGTTCAATGGAATGAACGTATACGGTCATGAAGGACCGGCTATGCAAACGGAAATAGGGTGGGTCTTGGTCAAGGAAGTCAAAGGACCGCCCCGAAACCAAGGGTATGTCTTGGAATTCGTAATTCTCGCTCCAGCCATAATCGAGATAAAGCGTTTCCCCCTCGTAAGCGAGATAGTCCACGACGATATTTTTGATTCCGGGCAAGGCGTTATGCCCTTCGCCATCCAAATCAGGGTTATAGAGGTAGGTTTCGTTATGGAACGAGGCGAATCCGCTTTCGTATTCGGATAAGCCCGAATAGGCGAAAAAGAAATCGCCTTGGAGGCCTCGCGATACAACGAAGAGGTTCTCTTCCTTCTGATCATATTGCATCAATGACTTATCGATGTCTTCGTTCAAAATGAGGTAATTTGGCTGAATCGAGGGCAACGAAATTTCTTCTTCGGTATAAGAGGGCTCGGAAAGGGAGGGGCCGCCGGCGCAGCTCCCAAGGAACAAGGGAAACAACAAAAACAAGATGCGCTTCATGGTTTATCCTTTCACGGCGTCTCCCATATTCACGCCTTGGAGTATCTGCTTTTGGAATATCGCGTAGAGGACGACCATGATGGCCGTGGTCATGAAGAAGCCAGCGAAAACCATCCCATATTCCCCATACGTCGCCCCTTGGATTTGCATTTGCTGCAAGCCGATGGAGAGGGTGTAGGTCGCGGGGTCTTGGAGGAAAAGGAGGGCCACCGTGTATTCGTTGAAATTGCCCATGAACGAAGTCAAGGCGATGAAAGTCAAAATCGGTTTGACGGTGGGGAGGATGATGCGGAAATAGATGGTGAATTCATTCGCCCCATCGAGTCGGGCGGCCTCGAGCAACGCATCGTCGATTTTATTGAGGAAGCGGGTGAGCAAGAACACCTGAACCGGCATCGACTGGCAAGCGTAGATCACCGCGACCACGATGAGGTTGTTGGAGAACCAAGGGGAAATCGAAATCAATTGGGTATACAAGGGGACGATGAGCAAGATGGAGGGAATGACCATCGCCATCATGAAGAACGCCTTGAAGAACCCCTTCCCCGGGAAGGAATATTTGCAGAGGATAAAACTCGTCGAAGAGCAAAATATCACGAGCAAGAACGAACCCAAGAGGGAGGTGAATAACGTATTGGCCAGGAGCTTAACGATTCCCACGGCGTTCCCTTCGTAATCGTGAAGCACCGTGTTTTGAATCGCGGAAAGGAAATTCTCCGGGTGCCATAAGGTGGGGAAGGCCCAACGGTTGGCCATGTAATCGGCGGAGGACTTAAACGAATTGTAAAAGTACCACGCAAGCGGGAACAAAACGGTCAAGGAGGCCAAAATCAAAAGCAAACGAATCGTATTGGTTAAGGCAAACGCGCCCGGCTTAAAGGAGGAACGATTGCGTTCGATATCGCGAGTGAATTTGGCCATATCAGTTCTCTCCTTTCGTCAAGCGCTTGTTGAGGTTGTAGCAGACGACGAAACTGACGATCATGAGCAACACCGCGGCGGCGTTGGAATAACCGAGTTCGTTGAAATCGTTGGAATAGTGGTAGATGTAAGTTCCCATGACCATGTTGTTTTCGTTGCGCGAAGCAAAGAAAGGCAGCGTCAAATTCATGTTGCCCGCGAAGGAGGAAGAAATGATGTTGACCACCATGAAGATGATTTGGTCCTTGACTTCCGGCAAGGTGATGCGGAAGAGCTGAACCGCGGGGGAGGCTCCATCGAGGCGGCTGGCTTCGTAAAGGGATTCGGGGATATTCCCAATCGCCGACATCAGGACGATCATGAAATAGCCAATACCGCACCAGGAGGCCATGAGGGTCACGAGCAAAATCGGTTGTTTGGTAATCAAGGAATTGCTTTGCCCCGTGATAAGGGCCAAGAAACCATTGTTTCCATCGAAGAAGCTTTGGAAGAAATAAGTGATGACGACGACGGAAAGGATCTGGGGGAGATAAAGCAGGAAGCGATAAACCCCAACTTCGTGTTTGTTGAGGCCAAGTTTCGTCATTCCCACCCCAAATAGAATCGTGAGGGAGACGATGATGACGAGTTTGCCAAGGACGATGAGGCAGTCGTTGCGGAAACTCATCCAGAATTCCCGGTCGCTCAGAATCGCGAAATAATTGGCATAGCCCACGAATTCCTTGCCCGCCAAATTTCCGGTCGAAACATCGAAGAAGCTATAGCCGATTGAAGTGATTACGGGGGCGACGCAGATGAAAACGTAGAGCAAAAAGGATAAGAGCCCGAAGCTCAGGAGGAAGGACCAACGGCCCCCAAACGTCCAGTGGAATTTGGGGCGGGTCAAACGGATCTCGTTATTGCTTGTTGGCTTCATTGATGATCCTTTCTATCCCGGCGTCCACGGTGCAAGTTCCATCCCCGATTCCGTTGATCACGGTGTTGAAGATATCCCCGACCGTTCCCCAGTCATAACGGTGGTACACGATGTTCTCCGCCCCTTGGAGGGTGGCGAAGGCTTGTTTCGCGCAATCGGTCAAATCCAAACCCTCGTATTCGAAGTCGCGGTGGGAGGAAAGATAGCCATACGCTTCCACCAGGCGCTGTTGATTCTTTTCTCGCAAAAGGTAGGCGGCGAAGCGCAGAGCGTTTTTCTGGTTCTTCCCTTTGGAAGCGATGGCGATGGTTTTCGGAGTGAAAACGCTCGTTTCCTTTTGGGTGTCGAGGATTAACGGCGAATTGGTGAACATCATTTTGAAATCGGGTTTCGCGGCCAAGGAGGAGGCGATTTCCCCCTCTAACCAAAGCCCATTGCTAATCGCGGCCGCATCGTGGTTAATCCACGCCGCCTGGGATTGGGAGTGGGAATAGTTGATGGTGTCGTTGAGCAAATTGCCCGCGTTGACAAAGGAGGCGTAACGTTCTAGGACTTCCCGGAACCGGGGGTCGCGATAAATGCTCGAATCTTTCGCGGAACAGACCGCGTCGAAGAACGCCGTATCTTCGTAGGCGGCGTAAGAAGGCATGATATAAGCCCATAGTAGATAGGGGGCATATTGGCCGGGATAGGTTAACGGGGCCACTCCCTTCGCTTTGAATTCTTCCGCAGTCGATAGCAGTTCGGTGAAATTATGCGGGATGTGGAAGCCGTTTTCCTCGATGAACGTTTTGTCATAGAAGGCCCCGTTTGCCTCTTTCAATATGGGGATGGTGTACATTTTCCCATCGCGATATTGGGTGATGAGTTTGGGGTCGACGAGGGCGCTTAATTTGGTGCGGTCTTCTTCCGAAATCGTCGCGGAAGCCCACCATTCGTCCAAGGCGAGGAATTTCCCGTCTTTGACCATCGCGGCATCGCTTAAGCCATTCCCGTCGACGAATACGAAATCCGGGGGATTGTTGCTGTCCCATTGGGTTTTGAGCTGGGTGTTCACCATCACCCCTTTGTACGTTTTGACCTGGATATCGGTTTCATCCATGAAATCGTTGATGAGATCGGTCCAGACGGCTTCCACTTTTTCCGCCCCGTTGGTGTGGATTTGCACCGAAAGGCGTCCTCCATCTCCTTCGGGGATTTCGTTTTTCGCACCGCTCGAAATAATCGTCGCGTTCATCGCGATGAAAGGGACGAGAATCACGGAGGCGAGGGCTACCCAGATAATCGTGGATTTCTTCATTATGGTATCCTCCGTTTTTCCCTATAGGCGTGCATCCATTTGCGGAAGAGGAACTTCAGCAAAAGGAACAAGGCTAAAGAACCGACGATGGCGGTGGTGATGCCGTAGAATTCCCCCATATTCACCTTGTTTTGGGCTGGGGAATCCGGAACGATGGGAGCGGGAATTATGCCTCCCACGGGGTCCAAACGGAAAATCTTGGTATCCCCCGCTTCATGCTCATAGGTGAAGGAAATGCAATCCAGCGAGATATAGCGCTGCTCGAATTCATCGTAGACCGCGCAACGCTCCTTGAGGGTAATGGTTTTGGTTTCCCCATACGCGCTATGCAAAGCGATGTAAGCGGAATTGCTGTAGATGAGGTCGTTGTTGTTCGTCGAATAGCGATGGACATTGGCTTCTTCGAGAATGTTGCGCAGCAAATGGACCGGCAAAGCGGGAGCCCCGCTATAAATGCTGGTGAGCTTGGCGCTTCGCTTCACTCCCAAGGAAGCGTGGCCTCCATCGGTGAAATAACCCAGGCGCTCACAATCATCGTTCTCGGAGATATAAACCAACGGAGAGATGGTTTTGACGACCGAATGGGTGCCAAAGCGTTTTCCTCCCAAGCCCTTCGTTAACGGAGAGCCGGTATCGACGATTTGGGTTTGGAGGGCCGCCGAACGGTTCTCCACGACCAAATCAAATCCGGTGATACTTGAAATGTTCGTTTGGGCGGAAACTTCCCCTGTCCCATCGCTCCATCCCGGCGCGTAGACCCAGACGGCATAGGCATTGTCGATTTGATCCAAATAGGAATGGATGCTCTGCTGGTCTTCTAAGGATATTTGGAGGGGAGAGAGGAAGATATTGACCTTATGGGGCTTCACCTTGCCGGCCGTGAGACTCGAAAGCGTATAGACGTCATATCCGGTTCCCATGCGGTTGAGATTCTCCCTTTGTTCCATGAACAAGGCGTTCAGCAAGGTATAGGGGGAATTGTAGGTGATATCGGCCCTCACATAGGAATAGGTGCTATCGCCGACGAAAACCGCCACGTCGTTTACGTAATTAATCTCCACTTCGAGGGAATCGTCATAGATTCGCTTTTCCGTGGCCATCATCTGGTAAATCTGCTCATCGTCGAGCCAGGCGCCATACATGTCGTAATGCCAGAAACCCGCCCCATTGATGAAGTTGTTGGCGAAGTCGCGGCGGAAGTTATAGATCGTTCCTTCGATCGTGTGTTGTTCACCCACCGAATAGTCCCAGCTTCCATCCCAGCTCACCCCGCTATAACCATCCGAAATGAAGGTGCGGTTGTCTTGCTCCAAAAGGTAGAGCTTGCCATAGCTTTGGATGGTTTCCAAAGCCGACATAAACGTGCTCGACATGCCCAATACCCGTTCGTCGTAGTTGATGGGCGAGGCGATGAAATCAATATCGGGGGAAGCCAAAACCTTTTCGAGATTCCCATGGTATTTGGAAACCCCGTCGTAAGATCCGAAGGTCCATAAATAACCATAATAAGCTCCGACGATGCGGGTGCGGCCCGTGCAATCCTTCGCCACTTTCGCCCAATGGAGGAGGGCGTTGCCCGATTCTTGGGACAAAAACAAGTTGTAGTCCACTTTCCACGCGTCATCCGCCATGGAATAGAGGGTGGAATAAGTCGAGTCCATGCGTTCGCCCATCGTGGGGATGGAAATGGAATCGAAAGTGACGGAATCATCCTTCCACGCTTTTTGGAGGGCTTCCTCGGTACCGTATTTTTCTTTCGCCCATTCGCGGAAGCGATTCAATGCCGCCGGAGAGAAATCGGGCAAACGGCCCGGCCCATCTCCGACGTTCATGAATTCGTAAGTTTGGCCGGCGGTAATGCGGATGCCATAGACGCGGTTGTAATATTTTTGCCCCTTCATGTGCTCGATGAGATCGGCGAGAAGCTCGGAAGAAGTTTCTCTCCAAAGGATGGAGGAGAAGGAAACGTCCGTATTATGGGCGAAGGTGGAAAGATCGCCATTGGGGTCGGGGAAAGGATTGCCATTGCTATCGAGGGAATAGACCAATTCTTCGGGGTGGAGGCGCTTCCACCAGTTGGGGGCGAACATCCCGAAATTCACCATGGCATAGCCTTCTCCAGAAGCGTTTAAGAGGGACAAAATCGCATCATCGAAAGCCTCGTAATCGAGGGTTCCATCTTCGCGGTAAAGGATGTCTTGCCCGTTTTTGCCTAAGCATCCCTGATAGGTGATGTAGAGCTCGTAAGTGCAGTTGGCGATTCGATCTTCCGCGTCGGTTTGGCGGTAAACATTCAAATCCGGACGGAGATACATCACCGGGCTATAGGGCTTGCCGTTGATCATCAAGGTCGGAGCGCCGTTATAGTTCTCCACGGTGGAAGTGAGATCCTCGCTTTCCTTGGTCGACTCCAACACTTTTAACGTCAAGAACCGATTGTCGGCCAAATCGTCGTTCAGCAAGGTGACGACATTGGACTCGAGGCGCAAATCATAACGCCCGGCATCCACTAACGACGCCACGTGCATTTCAAATTCGACCGGGAACGGGGTGTTCACGGGCCAAGAGGTCATCTCGGTGTTCTCGCTGACAATCGAAAGGTTGGATTTCTGAACGTTCTTTTGGTCGGAGCCCGTCGCCGATTTGACTAACCCCACGCTGAAGACGAAATTGTTTTCAATCGCGGATTCTAGTTCAATGGTCAACGTGAAGCGGAGCACGTCTCCCGCTTCCACGCTTCGGGGAGCGGAGGCGCCCAAAATTCGGATTTTGTTATCCACATATAAGGAGGAATCGTAATAGACCGGACCCCATGGGGAGACGGGAGGAGAGCCATATTCCTTGGTATTGGCCCAACCGGAATCGTCAAAATCCAAAAGCGCCCATACAGGAACGGCCATGGAGCCGATTTCCACATCTTCCCCGGCCGAGAGGGTGACTTTGACGTCCTTGCTGGAAGCGCAAAGGAATTCGGTGCCATCTTCCAAAGTGAAACGGCCATCGAAGAGAAGGCCCGCCTCGGAGACGAGGTTATAGCATTTGAACGCGAAAACGTTTTTGCCTTCGACGAGATAATCCTGGAGGAAATATTTTGGACGTTCGCCCACGAATCGCTGCCGGCTTCCCAGTTGAAATCCACGAACTGGCCGTTCACGTAGAAAACGTATTTGTCATCCACGGTGAGCTGAAGGGGAGCGTAGGTCGCTTTAGAAGGTAATTCGAACGTATAGCGGAAATAGCGGTATTGCTCGGGGTTGTTGGTCGCGTTTTCGTTGAGCCAAACCCACTTTCCGCTCCATTCGCCTTTGGAACTAGGCTTGGCGGTTTGATGGATCGTTAAGCCATTGCAGTGCAACGTACCCGCGCCGTTTAAGCCCAAGGAAATAATCGCGTAAGTAGCGCTTGGGGAAACAAAAGACAAATCCACGGGGTCGCTATTTTGCGATAATGGGCGCTCGATGGAAAACCCATCGCGCCGCTTCTTATTCGAATCGTAGAAATCGATGCGCAAATAGCCGGAAGTAGAGGCGTTGTAAGTGAAGCGGAGGCGATATTGGTAATTGGTAATGAAGGTGTTATGGCGGTAAGTGACGGCCGAACCATCCCCTTGCACGACGAAGAGTTCCGCTCCTTCTTTGCCGAGGGTCCACATCGCCTTGCTCGTATCATTGAGCTTCCAATCCTCAACGTTTCCAAAACTGTCTTGTGAGGAGAAATCCGTCGAATATTCGAGCTTGGGGTCTTCGAGATTCGTGGTTTCCACGTGGGTGACCGAAAAATCGTCGAGCCAAATCTCCGCGTAGCCATTTAAAACTTCCACGTAATAGGAAACGTATTTGGCGATGGTGGGGATTGCGCTGCGAGTGAGCATCTTGGTCCAATTCGACCGCAAGCTAGAGGAGGACGCGACATAAGTTTCGCCCCAGAGGTAGAGTTTGTCCCCGTATTCATTATAGATGTGTCCGCCTTGTTCGTCGTAATACTTCAAACACAGGCGCACCTTGACGCGGGGATCGCAATTTTTCGAAGCGAAATACCCTTTGAATTCGTAGATATCCCCGGGGATCACTTCGATGCGCGCGCTGGAATCGACGAGCGTTTTCTCGAGCGAAGTGTCGGTCTCCAGATGCAAGGAACGCCTTCCGGAATGGTAGAAAGTGTCGTCGCTGTCTAAGACGGTTTGGTAACTCATGGAGGAGGACATGTTCCAGTTCCAAGGTTTCCTATTGCTGTCGATGCGTTCGAAATCCTCGTTCGGATCCACGTTTGTCCACGCGGGAGCGTTGCCAACTTCGGCGTTTAAGAGCGATGGGGTCAATGAAATATTATCGACATAAGCGGTACAAATCCCCGTGACGGCAATCAGGCGGATTTGGAGGTAATGGGCATCGGGGGAGGTGATGAAGCTAAACGACACCTTCCGCCAATCCGACTCCCCGTATAAATGATAATTCCAAGTGGGATTGATGAATTCGGTTCCCTTATCTCCCTCTTCCCCGGTCGAACGGTAATAGTTATCCGAGTTATTCACATTAAATGACGGGGAATAAGCCGGGGTTTTTCCTTCCTTATCTTCGTATTGGACGAACATGGCGTAGCTATCGGCGGAAAAATCCCCTTCGAGTTTGCCGTCGTAAGAGAATTCATAAGAAGTATTGGGGGAAACCGGGATGATGGCGCTTGAAACAAACGAGGCTCCGCCTTCGGTGGCGTTGGAAATCTTAGCCGCGTATTTTCCCGAAGGGTTTTCCGGCAATTCATCCGACTGGGCGAGGAACTCCCCCGAGCCCGAATAGGTCCAATTGATGGGCATCCCATCGTATTGGTATTCAAATCCCAAATTGGCCCCAATCGTGGATTGGGATTGAAGGAAGCGAACCGATATATCGTCGAGATAGACCACTCCAGAACCCGAGCTGTTATCCATTTGCGAGTTGTAGAATTTGAACCCGATGTGGATGGCTTGGGTGGGGGTTGAATATTCGGGAACGCTCAAAAGGGCCGCGATCCGCACCCAATCCGAAGAATCGGAGGAAAGGATGGGGGTGGCGAAATCAATCCATGCGATTCCTCCTCCCGTGACGAAGGTGGAAAAGGTTAGGTTGTGCGCGTTTTCCACTTTCGCGTAATATTCGAAGAGATAAACCGAATGGCTTTGCAACGCAATCGCGTGATGGTGCAAATAATTGCCGCTGCTTCCTTCGAAGCGCAAAGCGCTGCCGCTTCGCGCGGTTTCGCTTTGGACGGTGCAGCCGCTGCCGGCGTTTCCGACATCGAAATAGGATAAAGGGTCGGTTCCTTCGAAGTCCCCTCCGACAAAAACGTTATCGCCCAGCGAGGAGTCGGCGCGAACGAAGGTGGGGGATTTGACCAAAGAGGAAGCGCATGAAAAGCCAAATGCCAAGAAGGCGAGGAATGCAGTGATTCGACTAAGGAATTTGCTTCTCATTTGGTTCCTTTCTTTTTCAAAATTGCGCGAATAATCATGGCGGCGCCAAAGCCGAGGAGGTCAAGACCCGCTAGCGAGCCAAGGCCGATGAAGGTGCCGTTTCGAACCCCTGCGGCGTAAGCGTGCTCGGGGGTTTCCCCGATTTCTGGTTCTTCCTCAGAAGGCGGGGTTACCAAAACTTCATACACGGGGTAGAGGGATTTGTTTTCGTTCCATCGATAGGTCGATGAAGGGCTCACTTCCTCCCCGTCGATTTCATAGCGAAGGAAACGATATCCTTCTTTTTCCATCGATTCCGGGAAGGCTTCGAATGCGCTTTCGAGCGAATCCCCAAAATGGAAGGGGACGATGCGCAAAGCTTTTCCATATCGCGATTCTTTGACGGTTAAGTAATAGGTTCCCGTTTCGTAAACCGCGTGGATTTCGATATCCTGGGCTTTGAGTTCGTATTCTTCCCAATAGCCACGGCACCCATCGACGGTGGGGACAAAGGGTTCCGCGATGCTTTCGTCCAAAATGGTGAACGGCACCACTTCGACGATCTTTTCGTTCGCGATAAAGGTCGCGGTATAGGTCACCAAAGCCCGAACAAGGACGATCGTCACGTCTTCGTGGCTTACGAACAAGTCGCTGCGTTCCACGCGAGTTCCGTTCATTTCGTAATGGATGTCATATCCTTCCTCGGGGTCGATCTGGGGAAGGCACATCAGGTTTTCCCCATAGGCGATTTCGTAGGCGGACAAAATTTCTCCCGCCTCATCCTTCAAGGTCACCCGATGCATTTCGCTCGTCAGGCGTTTCACCGCGATCGAATCGCTGGAATAGGGATAGATGGTGTCGTTTTGTAAGGTGACTCCGCCTAACACCCAAGAGGCAATCTTTCCTTCTGGGACAATCCCAAATTCAGGCAAGGTTCCCACGGGCTCATCGCGATGCACCTCTTTTTGAAGCGAGGAATCCACGCAATAGAAGGAGGACAAGACGGCGCTTCCGCTCCCTTTGATCTTGAGTTTCAAGGGTTCGTCGGTCGCCTGTTCTGGGACAAAGGATAGATTTTTCACGCTCCCCGTTCCCAAAAGGGAAGAAAGCGCGGAAGTGCTTTTCCCCGGGAATATCACATCCAAAGAGACGCCCGTATCCAAAGAATAATCAAAGGAGAAAGAATAGCTAACTCCGCTAGCATAGGGGAATTTCAAAGTGGAATAGGTGGAAGCGAAATTCCCTTGATGGGTTAAGCGAAGCGACCCATTTTCGCTTTCGTATTCCAATTTGGAATCGCTGGAAGCGTTGGTCTCGATCTCGCTGCCAAAGTCCATGATGGCGAAATCCAAATGGCGGGTTGGTTCGGTGTATTTGGTGGTGGCGATTTTGTCTTCTCCTCCCTCAAACAAGGTGGTGGAGGTGATTTCTTCGCCATCCATCTTCCAATATTGGGCCTCTGCGTCTTGACGGGAAGACAAACCCGGAAGTTCTCCCACCGGTTCCTGGTCTTGCAGATAACGCGTGGTCTCCACTAGATGCAACGAAATATTGTCCAAGCGAACCGATCCGCTTCCCCCATAGAATCGGAAGCCGATCGCGGTGGAGAAGGTCAACGAATCCCCTCCCTGGAACGTAAGGGTTTTGGTAACCGTTTGCCAGTCGGAATTATTTCTTAACAAAGCGGTGACTTTGTCTTGGGCGGCGCAATAAGGAGAGGATTCATTAAGGAAAGTGGAAAAGACGAGCGAAGAGGCGTTTTCGACTTTCGCGTCAAAGGAAAGTTCGTATTTCGAGGAAGCAAAAAGCTGTAATTCCGGAGTGGAAAAAGCATCCCCAGAAGTGCCGTCAAAGAGGAATATACCCCCACGTTCCCCCTCGTTTTGAAGGGACACCGTAGAAGGGAGGCCGCTCCAAAGAGTATCGCAACTAGATCCATTAATCGCGTTATAACCTTGTTCGCCGTCCCCGACTTGGAAAGTCAAAGCCGAATAGGTGGTGAGATGGGGAAGGGCAATTTTATCTTCGGCATAGACGTAGACGCTGTCAGAGGCGATCTCTTCGCCATCGATTTCCCAATAGTCGTAGCGTTTCCGCTCCGTAGATGCCGGGAGAGCGGGAAGCGCCCCAATCACGCCATCTTCGGTGACATTGACTTTTTCCGCGAATTGTAAATTGCGAATATGGACTTCGTGGACGGAGGCAGGATCCGAATAAAGATTTTGGAAAACGATGGACACAGTCCCATTTGCCGTGGGGGTATAGTCGGTTCGGAAGTGACGATACGTAGAAGTTGCCCCGTTCACGTAAGCGTCGTACAAATCCCCTTGCACCCAGGCTGATCCCGGATCGATCCAAAAAGCGACGCCGGATGCCTCAGAGCAGGTATAATCCCCGATTAAGGTGTAGGTTTTGCCGCTTTCGACTTCAACAGGGAAAGAGGCGTAAGATCCTCCGTTTCCCTGAAACGAGAAAACCAATTCGTCCTCAATGAGGGCGCCTTCGAATTTCGGGGCACTTCCTTTCTCGACGCGCTCCGAAGAAAAATCCGAAACCACATCCGCCCGAACAAAATAAAGGGCGTGGGAGTCTCCGCTTGCAGCGGAAATCGCGCTTCCCTCTAGGGGAGTCACCGAAATGGTAAGAGGCAAGAGGCCGAGAAATAAGCAAAGGCGTTTCATTGTTCGCCTCCTTGGGAACGGATTCGATTCCCCGATTCCACTTCAAAGAACCGCAAGGCGTCCAAAGAGAATCGGACGGGAAGATCCCCATCCCCTTCTAAGGGCGCGCGATCGGTGGTCTTCATCGTGACTTTTTGCGATGCGATCGTGCAATAGCACACGTATTCGTATCCCAGCAATTCGTAATAATCCTTTTTGGCGGACAGCGGGGCGGAAAGAATGGGGTGTTGATCGCTTTCTTTGAGACACACGTTCTCGGGGCGAATTCCCAAAACAATCCGTTTTCCATTATAGGCTTCGAGTATTTTTTCGTTTTTCTCTCCGACTTCAAAAGAAGTTCCATCGTCGAAAACGAACTTCCCATCTTCGTAAGTGCCTTGCAAGAAATTCATGGCTGGGGAGCCGATGAAACCACCCACGAATTGGTTCGCGGGGTCGGAATAGAGCTCTTCAGGGGTTCCGATTTGTTGGATGAGCCCATCCTTCATGCAGACGATCCGATCCGCCATCGTCATCGCTTCGGTTTGGTCGTGGGTGACGTAAATCGTCGTCGCGCCGACTTGGCGGTGGATTTTGCTGATTTCCCCGCGAGTTTGGACGCGCAATTTGGCATCGAGGTTCGACAAAGGCTCGTCCATCAAGAAGACTTTCGGTTCCCGAACGATGGCTCGCCCTAAGGCAACGCGTTGGCGTTGACCACCCGACAAAGCGCCTGGCAAGCGGAATAAATAACGCGTTAAATCGATGGAGGCTGCCGCTTTGTTGATCTTCATGTCCATCTCCACTTTGGTTAAGTGGCGGAGCTTCGTTAATGGCACATCGTTTTCTTGCAGGAAGGCGATGCGTTTTTGGTTTTCGGCGATTTGCTGCTCTTTTTGTTCGATGAGGCGTTTCCCTTTTTCCTCCAATTCGGGGTGGCCTTTCATCTTCTTTTGGGCATAGACGATATCTTTTTTAAGCGAAAGAATCTCGCGTTCAAGGCGCTTGATTCCTTCTTCGTCCTTCCCCATCTTCGGTTTCCGCATCGCGGCGATTTGGTCTTCCAGAGCGAAGATTTTCCGATAGAGTTCCTCGTATTTGGCGAGGAGGGTCTTCGAATTTTGATTCTTCGTAAAGAGCTTGACGACTTTCTTCACCTCTTCCCGAAGGGCTTTTTGTTCTTCTTCTAACGGTTTTGCCTCCAAGCATTCTTCATAAATGGGGCAGGGAACCTTTCTTAGCTCCAAAGCGAATTTGAGGTTGTCATAAACGCTCATATGGGGATAGAGCGCGTAATTTTGGAACACCATGGCGATTTGGCGGTCTTTGGGCTCCCGATTATTGACGAAGACATCGTCGATGTAGAGCCGGCCAGAAGAGATGCTTTCGAATCCCGCGACCATGCGAAGGGTCGTGGATTTCCCGCATCCGGAAGGGCCGACGAAAACAATGAATTCCTTGTCTTTGATTTCCAAATTGAAATCAAACACCGCCTGAACTCCGTTTGGGTAGATTTTTTCAATGTGCTGAAGAGACAAAGAAGCCATGGGTACTACCTTTCCGGCATTGTGGGAAACACGGAAAATATCACGGATTTCGGTTGTAAATGCCTGTCGCTATTATTTTAAGTTAAGCGCTTTCATTAGATAGCGTCTCTCTTGGCCGTTTTGTATCCTATATTGACTTTTTGGATATATTGATGGCGTCTTGATTATTGGAAAGGCCTTTGTATTTCCGGCATAAGCGGTAAAAGTAGGATGCGTTTTTTATGCCGACCATTTCCCGAATTTGATCGTTGGTGTAAAAGCCGGTCGCCATCAAGGAGAAAGCGTGTTTCATGCGGTTCCGATTGAAGAAATCCGTCATCGTCATGCCCGTTCGTTTCTTAAAGGCGCGGCACATGTATTCCTTCGAGAAATAGAAATCCTGCTCCAGAATAGAAGCCAGATCCTCATTCATATGCTCGGGGGCGGATAAGAGGGTGATGAGGCGGGAAAGCCATTGGCCTTCCGGTTGGCTCTGTTCTTGGAATAACAAGAGGGACAAGATTTCATTGACGAGGGTTTTCTCGTAAATCCCGATTTCTTCCGCGTCTTTCCCATAGAGGTTTTCTTCGCATAGGCGTTCCAGACGAGCGATGTCCCCATCGGGAATCTTGGCGAAGAAAGGAAGAGGGGCGGAAGTCAATTTTTCATAGAGGTGAGGAGAATAAAAATCGCACGCCGCATGGAAGAAGTCGTTTTGAATCAAGATATCCCGATGGAGGAAACGAGCGTCTCCTTGGGAAAAAGAATGTTCGAATTGTCCAAAAACAAGGTAGGCATCCCCTGGTTTTAGGGTTTCTTGGCGATCGCCATAAATGTGGGTGGAATGTCCCGAAATGACATAAGTGAATTCGAAAAAGGAATGGGAATGCTTTTCCGAAGCGGACCAATTGAGCAATTGGTGATAGACGTTTCTTCCGGGAGCGAAGAAAGAAGATTCTTTTAAAACGATGGGCGATTTCATGCGAATTCATTGTTTCACGAAATAATCAAAAGGTCAATTGGGGACACTATTTGGCTAGGCGGGGGTGTATTTCTCCTCGCCCTTTTTCTTTATCATATTCGATGTATGCGACGCCGTATTGATTTCTTGCCCCCGATTGCGTTTTCTTTTGTTTCCCCCAATATCGAAAATGCGGAATTTCTCTTTCACGGAGAATCCCAAAACACGATAGGAAAGAAAGACGTATGCAAAATATCGGGGAAGGGTACCCTTATTTTCGATTTTGGGAAGGAATATTTTGGCGGCATTCGTTTAAGCTTTGGGCCCAATTCCCCCATGAAAGGGCCCAATATTCGCATCCGTTTCGGGGAATCTCTGGGGGAGGCTAGTAGCGAAATCGGCGAGAAAGGTTCTTCCAATGACCATTCCACCCGGGACCTCGCCCTCTATTTTTCGCCCCATAGCGACATGACCATTGGATCGACGGCATTCCGCTTTGTCCGCGTCGATTTTTTGGAAGAGGGGGATTATTACCTCCAAGGAGCTTTTTTGGCTTTTGATTACGAGGCCATTCCCTCTTTGTCTTTCGTTTCCAATGACCAGGTTTTAAATCGAATTATCGAGGCCGCTGTCCGCACCCTCCAACTCAACGTTCACCATGGGGTGATATGGGATGGGGCAAAACGGGACCAACACGTTTGGGCAGGGGATTTGTTCCCATCTTGCTACGCTTTCCTCTACGCGTTTGATGATTATGAGCCGGTGAAAAACAGCATCGATTACATCCTTTCCCATTACCCTCTCCCCACTTGGTACAATGGGATCCCCACCTATAACATTTGGTTCGCTTTGACGGTAAGAAAATACCTAGAATTCACTCAAGATAAGGACCCCGCGTATCGAAAGATCATCGAGGATACCATCTCGTTAATCGCCTCTACGATTCAAGGAGGGGAATGGAGCGATTTCGCCAAAATCTATCCGGATTCGGACTGGGGTTATTCCTTCTTCGATTGGATTTCCTTTCCTTACGAAGAAAAGAAATATGGCATCCAAGCCCTCGCGAGGTATTTCTTGCTCCAATGCCAAAATGACGATTCCCTCTCTCCTAAGGCGCGGAAATTGGCCAAAGAGGCCGTTGCGGCCATCCAAGTCGATTTCCCCGAAGCAACTCCCATCAAAACGGTTAATGCCTTAATGCTTTTGGCGAAGGTGGGGAACGCCGGAAAACTCGTCCATTCCATTATGGAAGATGGGTGCCAACGTTGGAGTTCCTTCTTGTCCTATTTCTTGATGCTCAGTTTATGGGAAAACGG
>ULJH01071760.1_pt1 | contig 77288 bp, 69 predicted proteins | sample 1950781 | NCBI WGS metagenome assembly ULJH01 (sample SAMEA4835462, study PRJEB28245) | human gut metagenome | biome: gut microbiome; material: fecal sample | place: Denmark | collected 2008 | reverse complement strand
ATCGAAGTTGTCAACTAAATCCAGTACACATCATTGTGTAAGATGTACATATAAAACATGGGGATGTTGTGTGTGAAAACATCCCCATGTTCTGCACTGGAACATCCCCATGTTTTATATAAGAACATCCGGATGTTTTGGGAATAGAAGTTTAATTTGGGGGTTGCATGAAGTAGGATTAATGGTTGTTGATAAGTATATAGAATATCTTGTGAAGACGATAATGATCCACTCTCTGAATTAGGGCCATTTTTTATACTTCTTTTATTGAAGGATTTTATGTGTAACCCAAAAAAACGTACCTTTGTGGTCTAAACATATGATATAGAAGTATGAATCAGATAAATTCCGTATGTGTTTACAGCGCATCGAGTACCAAGATAGATAAAGTGTATTTTGAAGCAGCCGGCCGGTTGGGCAAGTTGTTTGCCGAACGGCGTATCCGTTTGGTGAACGGTGCTGGAAGTATTGGATTGATGCGTTCTGTAGCCGATGCTGTCCTTGAAAACGGAGGTGAGGTTACGGGGGTTATTCCCCGGTTTATGGTGGAGCAGGGATGGCATCATACAGGATTGACCCGGTTGGTTGAAGTGGAAAGTATGCATGAGCGGAAGCAGCTCATGGTGGATTTAAGTGATGCTGTCATAGCTCTACCCGGCGGATGCGGTACATTGGAAGAACTGCTTGAAGTTATCACCTGGAAACAGTTGGGGCTTTATCTTAATCCGATTGTGATATTGAATACAAACGACTTTTTCGATCCGTTGCTCGACCAGCTTAAGCGGGCTATTGACGAGAATTTTATGCGGAGACAGCATGGCGATATCTGGCATGTAGCTGCCACTCCTGAAGAGGCTGTCGAACTGGTGTATAGGGTTCCCGTTTGGGATGCGTCCATCCGTAAATTTGCGGCTATATGAGTGCGTGGTTGATGCTTGTATCGGGTTTTGAGGGGATACCCCTTCCCTATTCTCCCCGTACGGACGATGTAATTGCATTGGTTCTGCTTGCCTGTTTCTTCTTCTCGTCCTTTGCGTTGGCACGGAGCAAGAAGTTTCTTTCTCAACAAGCAAAGGACTTTATGCTTCATCGCGAACGTACAAGTATTTTTGCTGCCTCTACGGCGGCGGATGTCCGTTATCTGTTGTTGCTGGTATTTCAGACCTGTATCTTGAGTGGTATCTGCATTTTTAACTACTTTAATGATGTGCAGCCGACTTTGATGGAAAAGGTTTCCCCTCCTCTCCTATTAGGAATTTATATTCTTATCTGTTTGCTTTATCTTTTACTAAAGTGGCTGTTTTATTCTTTCTTAGGGTGGGTGTTTTTTGATAAAAATCGGACAACTATATGGTTGGAGTCTTATTCTACACTGATTTATTACCTCGGATTCGTTCTTTTTCCGTTCGTTCTTCTCCTTGTTTATTTCGATTTGAATATCTTGTTTTTAGTTTCAATCGGGCTGTTCTTGATAATTTTTGCTAAAATATTGATGTTTTATAAGTGGATAAAGCTTTTTTTCGATAAGATTAGCAGCCTTTTCCTTTTAATTTTGTACTTTTGTGCCCTTGAAATCATGCCCTATTTACTTTTGTATCAGGGCTTGAGAGAACTAAACAATATATTGGTAATAAAAATTTAGGACGTTGAAAATTAAGAAAGTACTTGTGTCGCAGCCAAAACCTGCTTCAGAGAAATCTCCCTATTACGACATTGCCGAAAAGTATGGCGTAAAAATAGATTTCCGCCCCTTTATCAAAGTAGAAAGTGTTTCTGCTAAAGAGGTCAGACAACAGAAAGTGTCAATCCTTGACCACACAGCTGTCATATTTACTTCGCGTCATGCGATTGATCATTTTTTCCATCTTTGCACGGAGCTTCGTGTGACTATTCCGGAAACAATGAAGTATTTTTGTGTAACGGAACAAGTTGCACTTTATATTCAAAAGTATGTGCAATACCGCAAGCGCAAGATATTCTTTGGCGCTACAGGTAAGATTGAAGATCTGATTCCTTCTATTGTGAAACATAAGACTGAGAAATATCTCGTGCCGATGTCGGATGTGCACAATGATGACATCAAGAACCTGTTGGATAAACATAATATCCAGCATACGGAGGTAGTGATGTATCGCACTGTTAGTAATGACTTTGGCAAGGATGAAGAATTTGACTATGATATGTTGGTATTCTTTAGTCCGGCCGGTGTTTCTTCGCTGAAGAAGAATTTTCCGGATTTTGATCAGAAGAATATTAAGATCGGAACATTCGGCTCTACAACAGCACAAGCTGTTCGTGATGCCGGGCTTCGCTTGGATTTAGAGGCTCCTACCGTACAGGCTCCTTCTATGACAGCCGCTTTGGATATGTTCATTAAGGAGAATAACAAAGGAAAGTAATTAATAAATGACAAACGACGAGCTACAAGTGCTGCGCACCGTGCGTGTGCTTGTAGCTCGTTGTTTTTTATATCGTACGGATGAATACATTGTGTAAAGCTGAAAGGCTTCATAGTAAGATTGTTATTGAAAAGATGTTTGCGGGCGGTTTTTCACGTTCGTTTTCCGTCTTTCCTCTGCGTGCGGTGTATATGTCTGTGGAGCAGCAGGAAGTGCCTGTGTCTATCCTTATCAGTGTCCCCAAAAAGCGGTTTAAGCGGGCGGTAAAGCGTAATCGGGTAAAACGTCAGATACGTGAGGCTTACCGGAAGAATAAGGGGCCGTTGTGGCAGGTTCTGCAAGAAAAAGGACTTGGGTTGACGATTGCTTTTATTTATCTGTCGGATGAGCTGTGTCGTACTGAGGAAATAGAAGAGAAGGTAAAAGTGTTGTTGGCCCGTATCGCGGAAAGGCTGGAATGAAGCGTCTGTTGTCGTACATATTATTGATTCCTATCTATTTTTACCGGGCATGTATTTCTCCTATGCTCCCTCCCTCCTGCCGTTTTACTCCGACTTGTTCGCAGTATGCCATCGAGGCAATTAAAAAACACGGTCCTTTTAAGGGTTTTTATTTGGCTGTAAGACGGATACTGCGTTGCCATCCCTGGGGTGGTTCCGGATATGACCCTGTACCTTAGTTGATTATGAAACTGTTGGATATACATTCTCATCATTTGTCCGAAGATCCTTTCCGGGCAATCTTGAATATTCGTTTTCCGAAAGATAAGTTCTTTCCGGAAGCAGGACGGTTTTATTCTGTAGGCGTACATCCGTGGGAAGTGACGTTGGAAAATCGGATAGACTGGACTTTGTTTGAGGAGTTGGCCGGGCATCCGCAAGTGCTTGCTATTGGCGAATGCGGTATGGATAAACATGTTTATCCGGAGTTATTGATGGCTCAGGAACGCATTTTCTCGCGTCAGTTGGCTGTTGCGGAAAAGTTAGGAAAACCGGTTCTGATTCATAATGTGAAGTCTACCGGGATTATCGGACTTCTGAAAAAGAACGCTTCCGGTCATATCCCCTGGATTCAGCACGGTTTTCGCGGAAAGCCGGAATTGGCTTTGGAAATGCTGCGTTCGGGCTTTTATCTTTCTTTGGGGATTCGTTATAATGAGGATTCTTTACGGGTAATACCGCTTGACAGACTCTTTTTAGAGACGGATGACAGCGAGACGGATATCTGCCAAGTATACGAGAGGGCAGCTCGTACGTTGGGAATCTCCGTAATCAAACTTACGGAGCAGATACAGCATAATATCAAGAAAGTTTTTTTTAATGGATAAGAGTTGTTTCTTCAAAGAAAGAGTCGTACTTTTGCCCTGACTAAATATTTAAAAACTAATATCATTCGATGAATTTTGTAGAAGAATTAAGATGGCGTGGCATGCTGCAAGATATGATGCCGGGCACAGAAGAATTGTTAGCTAAGGAGCAAGTAACAGCTTATCTCGGGATTGACCCGACGGCTGATTCATTGCATATTGGTCACTTGTGTGGCGTAATGATGCTCCGCCACCTCCAGCGTTGTGGTCATAAACCGTTGGCACTCATCGGTGGTGCGACAGGTATGATTGGTGATCCGTCCGGTAAATCGGCAGAGCGCAATTTGCTGAATGAAGAGACTTTGCGTCACAATCAGGCTTGTATCAAGAAGCAGTTGGCCAAGTTTCTGGATTTTGAATCGGAGGTGCCGAATCGCGCAGAGTTGGTGAATAATTATGACTGGATGAAAGATTTCACTTTCCTTGATTTTGTTCGTGAAGTGGGTAAACATATTACTGTGAACTATATGATGGCAAAAGACTCGGTAAAGAGACGTCTGAACGGGGAAGCCCGTGACGGGTTGTCATTTACGGAGTTTACTTACCAGTTGCTTCAGGGATATGACTTTTTGCATTTGAACCAGACTAAGGGTTGTAAACTTCAGATGGGTGGTTCGGATCAGTGGGGCAATATCACTACGGGTGCCGAGCTGATACGTCGCACGAACGGAGGAGAGGTCTTTGCTTTGACTTGTCCGTTGATTACCAAAGCGGATGGCGGTAAATTCGGTAAGACGGAATCGGGTAATGTATGGCTCGATGCGAAATATACTTCACCGTACAAATTCTATCAATTCTGGTTGAATGTCAGCGATTCGGATGCGGAACGCTACATCAAGATATTTACTGCTCTTTCAAAAGAGGAAATCGATTCATTGATTGCAGAGCATCAGCAAGCCCCGCATCTGCGTGTGCTTCAAAAACGTCTGGCCAAAGAGGTGACGATTATGGTTCACTCTGAAGAGGACTATAATGCGGCTGTAGACGCTTCTAATATCTTATTTGGTAATGCTACTTCCGATGCATTGAGAAAACTCGATGAAGACACGCTATTGGCGGTTTTCGAAGGTGTTCCGCAGTTCGAAATGTCTCGTGATGTACTGGTTGAAGGTGTGAAGGCGGTCGATTTGTTTGTAGATAATGCGGCTGTATTTGCATCAAAAGGTGAAATGCGTAAGTTGGTACAGGGCGGAGGCGTCTCTCTGAATAAAGAAAAGTTGGCCGCATTCGACCAGGTGATTACTACGGCAGATTTACTGGATGAGAAGTATTTACTTGTTCAACGGGGCAAGAAGAACTACTATCTGATCATTGCTAAATAAAAAAAATGCCAAAATATTTGGAGATTTAGTTGCATAGCACTATCTTTGCACCGCTTTTTAACAGAAAGCACAGCGAGTTTGTCCTATGGTGTAATGGTAGCACAACAGTTTTTGGTTCTGTTTGTCTAAGTTCGAATCTTGGTAGGACAACACATATATTCTTGGTGGGACAACAACCTTACCAGCAAAAAATTACAAAGCCCGCTAAATTTAGCTTTTAGCGGGCTTTTTCTATTCTAAGCAAAAACCGAATAATTACGCAATAAAGAAACGTCAAGGTTTCAGTTGAGGTTTCAGTCGCGTTTTTCAAATCCCCTTCCACGTACTTTCAGAGCAATGTTTCCTCAAAATCCCATTGTTATGAAACAAAATCAAAAAGTAAATATCCTATTTCAACGGAAACACGGGGAAAGATACATGAATATTTGTGATTACTGAACTTTTCGTTTGTTTATATGTAATATATACGTTACCTTTGCGATATGGTGAAGAAGGTCAGGGAACTCCTTTTGTATAAGTCGTACTTTAAAGAGTTCTATAGAGAGCAATCTCCGAAAGTACAAAATAAGATTATTAAAATCTTAGAAATCTTAGAATATATAGAATGTATTCCGACGAAGTATCTTAAACACATGGAGGGTACAGACGGTCTGTATGAAATACGTATCACCTTGAGTAGCGATATATTTCGTGTCTTCTGTTTTTTCGATAAGGGACAATTGGTAGTTTTGCTTTCCGGTTTCCAAAAGAAAACGCAGAAAACCCCTAAAAAAGAGATAGATAAGGCTGTCCGATTGATGGCTCAATATTATGATGATAAAAAAAGGAGGTAATAATGGATATAACAACATTGGATCAATTTAAAGATGAAATTTACGGTGTAAAAGGTACACCCGGACGAGACAATTTGGAGCGTGAGTTGGAAACACTGCGCATTGGTGTTCAAATCCGTAATGCCCGTCAAAAGAAGGCGATGACACAGGCTCAACTGGCCGAACGTATTGACAAGAAGCGGCCATTTATCTCAAAGATAGAGAACGACGGGAGTAACTTGACTCTGAAAACCCTGATAGATATAGTTGAAAGAGGGCTTGGCGGTAAGCTGAATATTGAAGTACAAATTTAAACGGTTTTGCCCGGATGATGGTCACATTATCCGGGCGAATTGTTTTTTATCATCCGGTTCGTTTTTTATTCCCTAATTCGTATTATAGTTTGTTAAACGCTTCGTTTATTATCTGTCTGTGGACAATATTGATAGATAATAAGAACAAAAATGCAAGGTTTTGCCATTTTCTTTTTCTATTTTTGCATCGTGTACGCAAACGACGTGCACCTGAACTGTAATATTATAAACTATTTAAATAAATAAAGTATGAAAACGAACTATGAAATTCGCTATGCTGCGCATCCGGAAGATGCAAAAAGCTACGACACTACGAGAATCCGTCGTGACTTCTTGATTGAAAAAGTATTCTCAGCTAACGAAGTAAATATGGTATATTCTATGTATGACCGAATGGTGGTCGGTGGTGCAATGCCGGTAGGAGAGGTGCTTAAACTGGAAGCGATCGATCCGCTAAAAGCTCCTTACTTCTTGACTCGTCGCGAAATGGGTATTTTTAATGTAGGTGGTCCCGGTGTGGTGAAAGCCGGTAATGCAGTATTCGAACTCGATTATAAAGAAGCCCTTTATTTAGGTTCGGGAGACCGCGAAGTGACTTTCGAGAGCAAAGATGAAAAGAATCCCGCCAAATTCTATTTCAACTCATTGACTGCCCACCGCAATTATCCGGATAAGAAAGTGACGAAGAAAGATGCTGTGGTTGCAGAAATGGGATCGTTGGAAGGTTCTAACCACCGTAATATTAATAAAATGCTGGTGAATCAGGTATTGCCTACCTGTCAGTTACAAATGGGTATGACGGAACTGGCTCCGGGAAGTGTGTGGAACACAATGCCGGCACACGTCCATAGCCGCCGTATGGAAGCTTATTTCTATTTTGAAGTACCCGAAGAGCATGCTGTATGTCATTTCATGGGTGAGGTGGATGAAACACGTCACGTATGGATGAAGGGTGACCAGGCTGTCCTGTCTCCCGAATGGTCTATTCATTCGGCTGCCGCTACGCACAATTATACATTTATCTGGGGTATGGGAGGAGAAAACCTTGACTATGGAGATCAGGACTTCTCGTTGATTACAGACCTTAAATAAGGATACAATGCACTGATGTGCCAATGTATCAATTTAAACAGGCTCTAAGAAATAGCTTAATAAGAACAATTAATTAACAATCTTCGTGCTGGATGTGTGAATTAGTACCTTTGCCGGTATGTTGGCACATTGGCACATTAATAAATTATTATTATGGTAAACTTTTCATTAGAAGGTAAAGTAGCACTGGTAACAGGTGCGTCTTACGGAATCGGTTTAGCTTTGGCCACTGCTTTTGCTCGGGCCGGTGCAAAGATTGTGTTTAACGATATCAAGCAGGAACTGGTGGATAAGGGTCTTGCTGCTTATCAGGCTGAAGGTATCGAGGCTAAAGGATATGTATGTGATGTGACCAACGAAGAGCAGGTAAACGCTATGGTAGCTCAGATTGAAAAAGAGGTAGGCGTTATTGATATTCTGGTAAACAATGCAGGTATCATCAAGCGTATTCCGATGCATGAAATGACTGCTGCCGAATTCCGTCAGGTAATCGATATCGACTTGAATGGCCCGTTCATCGTGTCAAAGGCTGTTATCCCTTCTATGATTAAAAAAGGTCACGGTAAAATTATCAATATCTGCTCGATGATGAGTGAGCTGGGACGTGAAACTGTATCGGCTTATGCTGCTGCTAAAGGCGGCTTGAAGATGCTGACTAAAAATATCGCTTCTGAATACGGTGAATTCAACATCCAATGTAATGGTATCGGCCCGGGCTACATCGCTACTCCACAGACTGCTCCATTACGCGAGATCCAACCGGACGGTTCGCGTCATCCGTTTGATTCGTTCATTATAGCTAAAACTCCGGCTGCCCGTTGGGGAACTCCGGAAGATCTGGCAGGACCTGCTGTGTTCCTGGCATCGGATGCTTCTGACTTCGTAAACGGGCATATATTGTACGTTGACGGCGGTATTCTGGCATACATCGGAAAACAACCGAAATAAGAGACAAAATACAGTTATATACTGTAGGGCGGGGGAGAACTCCGCCCTTTCGGGTTTTTATAATCAAAATAACGACAGAAAGATGAAAAAACTATTTTTCTTTATTGCAACTGCTCTTGTATGTTTCGCTTGTAATGAGAGCAAAACGGTTACTGTAACGGTAACGAACCCAACTGCTATGGAGCGTGCCGGTGAAATGGTGGAGGTATCCATGAGTGATGTTACTTCTAAATTGCAATTGGCCGATACGGCACAAATTATTGTACTCGATGCTGACGGGCAACAAGTACCTTATCAGATTACTTATGATGAGAAAGTGATTTTCCCGGCCACGGTAAAGGCAAACGGGACTGCCGCTTATACTATTCAGGCAGGTGTGCCGGCTGTTTTCGATACGAAGGCATGCGGACGCTATTATCCCGAACGTGTGGATGATGTGGCATGGGAGAATGACCTGGTTGCTTTCCGTGCTTATGGCCCGGCTTTGCAGGCTACCGGCGAACGTGCTTTCGGCTATGATGTATGGACCAAATACAACACAACGGAACCGGTTGTAGAGGCCCGTTATGCAAGCGAATTGAATCCGGAAACTAAAGCGAAGATCGATGAGTTGAAGAAGACGGATCCGAAAGCAGCGAGTGAGCTTTACCGCTCTGTTTCTTATCATGTAGATCATGGTAATGGGTTGGATTGCTATAAAGTAGGGCCTACACTGGGTGGCGGTACGGCTGCCTTGATGGTTGATGACGAGATTGTTTATCCCTATTGCTATGCTACGCAGGAAATTCTGGACAATGGCCCCTTGCGTTTTACTGTGAAGTTGGTGTATAACCCATTGACAGTGAAAGAGAATACGGATGTGGTAGAAACTCGTCTGATCTCTCTGGATGCAGGTTCGCATATGAACAAGACGGTTGTTGCTTACAGCAATCTGAAAGAAACGACTCCTGTAGTTACCGGTATTGTTCTCCATGAACCGGATGGTGCTGTTGTAGCCGATGCCGCTAACGGTTATATCACTTATGTAGACCCGACGGATAACGTAAACAACAATAATGGAAAGATTTTTGTTGGTGCGGCTTTCCCTGCTACGGTAAAAGAGGCTAAAGTTGCTCTTTTCCCGGAGAAAGAGAAGAAAGAATTGCGCGGTGGGGCAGATGGCCATGTATTGGCTGTCAGTGACTACGAGCCGGGTTCGGAATACACTTATTACTGGGGAGCTGCATGGGACAAGGCTGATATCAAAACGGTTGATGCCTGGAATGAGTATGTAGCTGCGTTTGCACAGAAGTTGCGGGCCCCGTTGACGGTGACCGTACAGTAAGATTAAGAATACTTCAAATAGAAAAAAAGACCGTTGTGGAGCATGATGCTGTGCGGCGGTCTCTTTTTTATGCTCGGAAAATGACTCTAATCATCGTGCATGATGCTTTTTACCTGTTCTCAGGTATGGACGGCGCCATTTTTCTGGGGAGTTCCGGGAGTACTTCTTCCGTTCTTTATATACTGCTGTAAGAGTGCTCTCAATTCTTCTACGATATCCGGATGTTCTTTGTATACATTATGTTTTTCTCCCGGATCCTGATCCATGTCATAAAGTTGGATGGGAGGTAATGAGGCAATTGCTTCTTTGTCTGCATTGGGTTTCGGATAGCTCCAGCCACCGGATCTGGGTGAGCATAGTAATTTCCATTTCCCTCTTCGTATGGCAAATTCTCCACGGATGGAATGATGTACGGTGGCTTCCCGTATTGTTTCAGGTTTGGCGGGATCCTTGATTAACGGCAGGATATCGTAACCTTTTATTTCTTTTATTGGCATTCTCTCAAAAATTGTCACTGCCGTCTCATGTTTGACTTTGCCGGATAGGGGCGATGCGATTGGAGCTTATTCGTTACTTTCCACCTGATGTATGTTTCTCATTAGTCCGGCATATTTGGCCCTTTTTACGGCACTTCCTTTAAAAAGAGTTCTGTATTGCTCTTCTGTCAGTGTGTGCCAGTCTTCTTTCTCCATCTGCATAAAGAGCTCTGTGGGTTGCAGGTCCGGTGCCTGGCAAGGGGTGGCAAACTTGTTCCAGGGACAGGCTTTCTGGCATTCGTTGCAGCCATATATTTTATTGCCCATTTTTTTGCCCTCTAAGAGAGGAATGGCGTCGCGGTTCTCAATGGTAAGGTAAGACAGGCAACGTCTTGAATTGAGCAAAAAAGGGGCCTCCAGTGCTTTCGTAGGGCAGGCCTGTATGCATCGGGTACAATTGCCGCACCGGTTTTTCTGTGGCTGGGCGTATTCGTCTACTTCCATATCGAGAAACAATTCTCCTAAGAAAAAGCAGGAACCGGCATGTGGAATGATGAGCTGGGTGTTTTTTCCTATCCAGCCGAGCCCTGCGCGATAGGCCCAATAACGCTCTAATACGGGGGCGGTATCACAGAACACACGGCTTTGCAAGGGTAGGGGAGAGTGTGCGGAAATGTATGCCTGCAACGCGGTCAGTCTGGTTTTCATCAAGTCGTGATAGTCTTTGCCATAGGCGTACCAGGCAAACTGGTATTGGTCTTCCCGTAATTGCCGGGCAGGATAATAATTGAGAGCTACGGACAGAATGGTCCGTACCCCTTCCATCAGCAGGCGGGGATCGAGGCGTTTGTCAAGATAGTTGCCCATATAATTCATGTTCGCCTGCATTCCTTGTGCCTGCCATCGGCTGAAAGCGTCGGCAATGGCTGTGTTTACCGGTTCTGCCGGCGCCATTCCGCATGCAGAAAAGCCGAGGCGTAGAGCTTCGGCTTTTATTTGACTTGCAGAAAGGGTTTTTACCTCCATGGTTTTGCTTTCACGATTTTATTTTCTGTTATTGCCGTCGTCCGGTGAGCTTCTCCGGGCAGGAAGCACTTTAAAGGCATAGCCCTGTTGTTTCAGGTATTCGATTGAACGGGGCAAAGCGTATTGCAGATTCCCATTGTTCCACGATTTTAGTGAGTCGTGGAAGGTGATGATGGAACCATTGCGCACATACCGTTTTACATTGGCCAAGACCTGCTCGGGACGTCTCTTTTTACTGTAATCACGTGTCACTAAATCCCACATGATGATATCATAGTGTTGTTTTAGTGTGTGATATTGCTTGAAGCCCATATGTCCGTGTGGCGGGCGAAAGAGGTCGGTCTTCATTTCCCGGTTAGCGAGATCGGTGTTTTTTAGGTATTCGTCGGCAGAGTATTCGAATCCGCGAATATGGTTGAATGTATGATTCCCGATCCGGTGCCCGCGTTCGACGACCATTCTGAATATATCCGGATATTTCCGTATATTATCGCCTACCATGAAAAAGGTGGCCTTGATGTCGTATTTATCCAGCAACTCCAATACCCACGGAGTTACTTCCGGGATGGGGCCATCGTCGAAGGTCAGATAAACAGCCTTCTCGTCGGGACTCATCCGGAAGATAGCTTTCGGATATAGAGCGCGGAAAATCCACGGTGGTTGCTCTATAAACATTGCCTTTTATCTTGCTCCTTTCATGCGGGAAACATACATGCCATACAATTCGTCCAGTTTGCCGGAATAGTTGTCTGACAGTTTTGATTTATATTTCTCCATGAGTTTCAATTCTTCGTTCAGCAGAGCGATGTGGTATTCGAATTCCCGTGATGATACGAAGAATTGCGAATTGTCCAGACTGAGATACCAAGTGAGGTATTCGATGGCTTTATTGGCCAATGCGTCCATAATCTTATCTGCTTTTTCTGTCTCTCCCAACTGGTAATAGGCTTCTGCCATTTGTACGGCACCGTTCTGCCAATCGTAGGGAACATTGTAAGCAGGGATCATCTTCTCTGCATAATCCAATGCTGCGAGGGCTTTGTCTTTTTTGCCCTCTTTCATCAACTGCTCTATCAACTGGGCGAACACACGGCGGTGTGTGTAGCACATGCGCATTACGTTTTCGTCAATGTAGATGCCCGGTTTGTCGATGCCGCCGAATTTGAACTTGTTCATCAGGTTGTCGTACATCTTTTCGCTGTCCACGGTTGTTCCTAACTTTTTGGTTTCGAACGGTGTGAAGCGGGAAGCGAGACCTTCCTGGATAAAGTGTTTGTCCATGCCTAACTGATTTTCCCGGCCTACGGTGATGGCCATATACATCGGCCGTTCCCAGTTGGCATGCGCCAGCATTTCGAGCATCATCAGCTCGCTTTTGTAAAGTGCGCGTTTGGGTCTTCCGTTGTCATCTCTCAGCAGGATATTCATGTGATCGGGGATTGAATCGCCCAATGCTTCCGGAATCTTCATACCACTGCGGCGTACGGCTTCTTTATCGATTTTGATGACGATACTGTCAGTCGGAATAACGTGTAACCCTTCTTTCTCGGAACGTATCCAGTATTTGAGGATGTTCTTTAATTCGTAGGGATCTTCTCCGAACTCGTTACGGACATTCTGCAAGGCCTCCGGATTGTCGCTGCTGTTTGCCTGGGCATAGAGGGCGTCGATGGTCTGTTTGATTTCCGGACGGATCTGAATGTATTCATTGGTTCCTTCTACGTATTCTACGCGGTCCCATGTGATGGGGAGTGACGGGGAATCGTAAGCCGGGCGTTTCATTTGGTCGATGTACCAGTCCGTTTGCAGATAGCTCAGGTTGCAGGTACGGGCATCGGTACGGAAACCTTCCGTCTCTTGATTGTACCATAAGGGGAATGTATCATTGTCACCATTGGTAAAGATGATCGGATTGCCGCTTTCCTGTAAAGACATCAGGTAGTTTTGCCCGAAATCACGTGCGACGTAACGTCCCGAACGGTCATGATCATCCCATGTCTGGCTTGCCATTTGGATGGGAACCAGCAGACAGAGTACTGAAACAAGGACAGACGCCGGAAGTTCCTTCATTTTGGCGTAGTCCTGCAAGAGCTTGATGATACCTGCCACGCCCATACCTACCCAGATGGCAAAGGCATAGAAGGAGCCTGCATATGCATAATCTCGTTCACGGGGCTGGCTCGGGGTCTGATTCAGATAGAGCACAATGGCAATACCGGTCATAAAGAACAGGAAGAATACTACCCAGAATTGCTGTACGCCTTTCTGTCCCCGGTAGGCTTGCCAAAGGAGGCCGATAATACCTAAGAGCAGAGGCAGGCAGTAGAATACATTGTGTCCTTTGTTGTCTTTCAGTTCTTGCGGAAGCAGGCTCTGGTCGCCTACCAGCCAGTTGTCGATGAACGGGATGCCTGTAATCCAGTTGCCATGTTCTATTTCACCGCTTCCCTGGAGGTCGTTTTGACGTCCGGCAAAGTTCCACATAAAGTAACGCCAGTACATGAAATTGAGCTGGTAGCGGAAGAAGAACTTAATGTTTTCCCATTGGGTCGGAATGTTGACCATGATGGCATTGCCGCATTCGTCGTAGGGGACGTCGACACCGTTGATATCTACCCATCCTTTGTATTGTGCTGCGTGTGCGCTGCTGTACATACGCGGGAAGAGCATGTTTTGTGCATATTTATATTCCACACGTCCGGGAACCTCGATGTACGAGTCTTTTTCGTCTGCGGATGTTTTTTCTTTACGGATATATTTGGTGGTACTGTTGGCTTCTACAGGAACGCAATATCCGTCTTTGACTTCCAATTCTACTTTTGAAGAGTAGGCCTGTCCGTAAAATAACGGACGGGTTCCGTACTGTTCACGTCCCAAGTATTCGCCCAGTGTGAAGATATCTTCGGGAGAGTTTTGGTCCATCGGAGTGTTGGCCGTTGAACGGATAACGATCAGGGCATACGACGAATAGCCTACCATGATCATCATGGTACAGAGTAGGGCGGTATTCATGGTGCGTGCAGATATCTGGTATTTCTGATCGAGTTTTTTTGCGAACAGGTAAAGTCCCAAGGCTGCCAGTACGATAATACCGATAATGACGCTGCTTGCTCCGTGTCCGTAGAATGGGATACCCAACAGGGCAATGGTAAGCATAAAAGAGATATTCATGCGTGGGCGGCTGGTTTCCGTATAACTTTCGTATACTCCCCAGATGATGCTCGCTGCAAGTATAATGATATAAACAATAACACCGGTATTGAATGGCAGCCCCATGCTGTTGACAAAGAGCAGTTCGAACCATCCGCCTACTTTTACAACTCCCGGTACAATGCCGTAAAGTACGATTCCTACCAGTACCATAGAACCGAAAAGGGCCAAAAGCGAACCTTTGGCATTGGCGTTGGGAACTTTTTTATAATAATATACCAATACGATGGCGGGTAAACAAAGCAGGTTCAGCAAGTGAACACCGATGCTTAATCCTGTGAGATAGGCGATCAGGATGATCCAGCGATCACTGTGTGGCTGGTCGGCCACATCCTCCCACTTCAGAATCAGCCAGAATACAACGGCTGTGAACAGGGATGAATAGGCGTAAACTTCACCTTCGACGGCACTGAACCAAAAGGTGTCGCTGAAGGTGTATACCAATGCACCGACAAGTCCGCTACCCATAATGGTGATCAGTTGACCGGTCGTAATGTTGTTTTCGTCCTTGATAATGAGTTTGCGTACCAGATGGGTGATGCTCCAGAAAAGGAACAGAATACAGGCACCGCTCATCAGGGCGCTCATGTAATTCACCATTTTGGCCACGGTGGTGGCATCGGATGCAAATTGTGAGAATAGGTTGGCTGTCAGCATGAAGAAAGGTGCGCCGGGCGGGTGACCGACTTCCAGTTTATAGCCGGTAGTAATGAACTCGGGACAATCCCAGAAACTGGCTGTCGGTTCTATTGTCATGCAATAGACCGTGGCAGCGATAATGAAAGTAAGCCAACCGACGAGGTTGTTTACGGTTTTGTACTGTTTCATTAAAACGATAGTTGTTTATTCATTAACATGTTAAGTGGGCGCAAAGATAATGATTTACATGTATAAAGAAGTGGAAAGGGAGGAATAATTATAAGATTTTAGGAAGAAGCCTATACGGGATGTCCGTCGATATGCTTTGTTTGCGGAGTGTGCAGGTTGAATAAAGGTGATAAGGCAGTCGCTCTTTTATGTTTTTTCTATTGCTTTTTTACTGTTTCACAATTGTGAGGAGAGCGTCTCATGGTTGTGAGACGCACGTCTCTCATATGTGAGGAACTCGTTTCACAACTGTGAAACGATTAAGACTCTTATTGGTTTCTCTCTTTCCTCTAATGATGATGGTGATGCTCTCCCAGTACGCGGTGTGGCAATGTGCCGTGCCCTAATAATTCGATAGGGCAGTTGAAGTTACGTTCCAGCCACTCTGTCGTGACTTCCGTATCCGGGTGATAATCCAGTGTTTCGTTGACGCAGGCGATGGACTTGACCTGTTGCAGTACCGTGCCGATGTCGTGACTCACAAGGATAATGGCGCATTCTTTGTTTATTTCTGCCAAAAGCTCGTATAGGCGGGCTTCGAAACGTTTGTCTATGTAAGTACTCGGTTCGTCGAGGATAACGACCGACGGGTCACTGACAATGGCACGCCCCAATAAAGCACGTTGTAATTGTCCGCCACTGAGTTGTCCGATCGCACGGCTTTCCAAGCCTTCCAGTCCCATACGGGCGATGGTTGAACGCACTTTCTCGCGTTGTTCGTCTGTAAATCTACTGATGAGTGACTTTTTGGAACTGAGTCCGGATAATATTACCTCTTCAACGGAAATAGGAAATTTACGGTCGATCGTATTGTATTGCGGGAGGTAACCCATAGTCGAAATATTGTATGTAATCTTTCCGGCTGTAGGTTTTAATAACCCTAAGATGCATTTGATGAGAGTTGTTTTTCCTCCTCCGTTGGGGCCGATAATGCCTAAGAAATCATTTTCATAGACAGTAAGGTCGATGTCATGCAGCACGGTACGTCCGTCATATCCGGCGGAAAGTCCGTGAACTTCTATTATCGGTTGTGTCGTCATCGGATCGTTTATTGTTTATCGTTGTTTGCCAATGCCCGGGCAACTGCCTGCATTTCTGCTTCCCAGTCGTAACTGAGAGGATGGATGGGGATAATTCTTGTCCGGGTTTCTTTAGCTATGATTTCTGCATTACGATGATCAAACTCGGGTTGGATGAAAATAACACGGACGTCTGCCTGGCGGCAAACATCTACCAACTCTTTCAAATGGGCAGGAGAGGGCTCCTTTCCGCCCTCTTCGATGCTGATTTGTTGCAGTCCGTAATCGCGGGCGAAATAGGAAAGGGCCGGATGATAAATCATAAATGTCCGGGTAGCACCGGGCTCTTTCAAGGTTTCCCGGATAATGCTGTCTGTCTGTATGATACGTTGGCTCAGACTGTCGTATCGGGCCAGATAATAGGCTTCGTTCTCTTTATCCAGCTGACAGAGCGCTTTGTACGTATTACGCGCGATGATGAGGGCATTGCCGGTCGAATTCCAGATATGTGGTTCCACGCCTCCGGCATGGCGGTGGTCTCCGTGAATCTCTTCTTCTTCAAAAATGAGGTCTACATCTTTCGACGTATCGAATACTTGAATGTGGGGGGTATTGTCTGTGAGACGATCCATCCAGACTTGTTCGAAGCCAATATAGCCGATGCGGAAATAGGCTTTGCTGTCTCCAAGTGAAACGAGCTGTTGGGGCGTCGGATCGTAGGTTTCCGGACTGCTGCCTTTGGGTACGATGCTGATGACATCGAATTTATCTCCGGCAATGGCTTCGGTGAAATAACGTTGCGGCTCGATGGTGACGGCAATAACCGGCTTCTCGTTATTTTGTTTTGACTTTCCTGTATTGCACGATGTCAGGCAGATGATTATCAGGAGAAGAGCGAAGATATGTCTCATATATATTGTTTCTTTTTAGATGGTTATTTTTTCTCCGGCGGACAGTCTTTCCGGGCTCTTAGTATTTCTCGTTTTCCTCCTGGGGGGCCGGGAAGGCGTTCCACTGTAAAGCCTGCTGCCTGTAACATACGGCGTACTATCCCTTTCGCACAATAAGTGGTGAGTATGCCTTTCGGATTCATTATAACATATAGCCGGTTGAATAGTTCTTGCGACCACATCTCCGGTTGTTTCTCGGGTGCAAAAGCATCAAAATAGATAATGTCCCAATGTGTTGCCGTGCCGATCCCCCGGTTACTGTCAGGTATCACCGTGTTTTCAGCAGATAGATTGCCACATGGACACATAAATACATTGTTTACATCCGCTTGTACTTTTCTTAACGTAAAGTGGGGCGTTATTATTGCATCCTCACCCCAGGGAATCATATGTAATGTTTTGAACAACGGGTTGTTACTATATCCCAACGGCTCTACTATATCCCAGGAAAGCGGGTAGAGTTCGATACCGGTATAGTGCACTTTCCGAAGGGATCTTTCTGCTGTTTCAAGTGTAAGCAGAGCATTAAATCCCGTTCCGAAACCTATTTCGAGAATATGTGGCTCTACGGCTTCGGAGGCATTCAATCCCATGTCGATGAAAATATGTTGAGACTCGGTTCTGGCGCCTTTCACAGAATGATAATGTTCGTTCAACTCCGGAACGAAAAGAGTGGCGCTGCCATCGGCAGTCAGTTCAATGATTCGTTTCATACCATTAAGTCGATCAGCCCCCTCGCTGCAAGGATTACTAATATATAACGCAGCATTTTTCCGGCCAGCATAGAGATGGAAACTACCCATATATTGCTTCGCAGAAATCCCAGTGCAACGGCTATTACGCTTCCGATAATGGGAAGAAAAGCGAAGAAAGCCATGAAGCCGCTTCGTCCGTTAAGGTAGGCTTGCATACGTTCTACCTTTTCCCGTTTCATGTGGAAGTATTTTTCAAGCCAATCCATACGGCCCATGCGCCCCATTGCATAGCAGGTCAGGCTACCTAAAAGGTTGCCTGCCGAAGCTGATAACAGGCAGATAACAGGACTCAAACCTGTACTGGGCAGAACCAATGCTGCCAACACCGCTTCCGAGCTGAAAGGAACAACGCTCCCAGCCAGTACGGCAGAAAGAAACATGCCTAAATAACCCCATTCAATAAGAAAATTTATAAAAGCGTCCATACATTGAAACAGAATAAGAGAATTAATCCGGTCATGGAACCGATAAAGAATAGATTAGCGGCTTTACTGTTGGTTAAAACAAACAAATGTCCCACAAGAATACTGACTCCTATCAGAAGTAACGATAGTAGGTCCATGCAGTGGGCCGGTTGCAGGAATATGAACAGGAATATGCAGAAATTTATGAAAATCAGGAAATGCAGATAAGAACGGGTACGTATCTTGTCTTCGAATCCACTGACAATGCAATGCGCTGCGCTGACTATGAACAGGATGAATAGATAACCAAGCGTAACGAGCTCCCAAAGTTGAAGGTCCTTGCCGGGATTGACCGGTTGGAAATGAACCAGCTCGACGAATGGTTGGTAGAACAGCTCCATCTGGCCGTAGAAGAACGCATGGCCGAACAAAAACCAATAGGAAACACTCAACCCTATCAATGCGGCACAAAAACTACGGGCTGTGAGTGATTGGAAGTAATAAGCTCCTATCAGCCAAAGGGGAATGAAATATAATAATTGTGGAAACAGCAGGCTTCCCGCTCCTATAAAAACGAAAGAATGGAATATATAACTCACCGGACGGGGGTGCTGATAACTTTTAAATAAGAAAAACAGAGAGATGAGGAAGGCTACGGCGGCTATATCTCCTGCATACAACAGGTGCATGCCCGGACAGATGGTTACCAATAAAAAATAAATGGAGGTCTGTACCGAAGCCCGCATACGGATAATGGCGAACGTATTGTTGAGCTCGATCAGAAAATATCCGATGGCGGCGTATAGCATAAAGCTGATGACCCTGTCGGCCCAGGCAGGGAGATAAAGTGTGCAGACCGACTGCCACAATGCATATCCGGCTTCTTTTTCCGAACTCATTGCAGGCAGCAGGATGGAAGTGCCTATCCAGCAGACGATGCAAATAAGGATAACAGCGGGCAGTGTGAATCTGCCTGCTGTTATCCGGCCTTGTAGTCTTCTATTTCTCATTATAAATCAAATCCGATATCGTGCCGGAGGTTTTTCTTTTCAAATTGTATCATCTCGGACACTTGATAGCTCTTTGCAAGTGCTTCTTCTTTGGAATTTCCATACGAACTGATGGCAATGACACGTCCTCCGTTGGTTACGATTTGACCCTCTTTTAAGGCCGTGCCGGCATGAAAGAGAATGCTTTCCGTATCTTGGGCCTGTTCAATGCCGCTGATAGGAAATCCTTTCTGGTAAGTTTCCGGATAGCCGCCGCTTACCAGCATGACACATGCTGCCGTGCGAGGATCGATCTCGAGCGTTTTTGTATCTAAGTTTTTCTGGGCTACTCCCTCGAAAAGCTCTACGAGATCGCTTTTGACGCGAAGCATTACGCTTTCTGTTTCCGGGTCTCCCATACGGACGTTGTATTCGATCACCATCGGTTCTCCTTTTACGTTGATCAGCCCCAGGAAGATAAAGCCTTTATAAAGAATGCCCTCTGTCTTTAGTCCGTTGACGGTAGGTTCGATGATCCGTGTGCGGACTTTTTCCATAAACTCTTCATTGGCAAAGGGAACCGGAGTAACGCTGCCCATACCTCCCGTGTTGAGACCTTTGTCGCCTTCACCGATACGCTTGTAGTCTTTGGCTACAGGAAGTACTTTATAGTGTTCGCTATCCGTCAATACGAATACGCTGCACTCGATTCCACTGAGAAACTCTTCGATAACCACTGTTGCCGATGCGTCTCCGAACATACCGCTAAGCATCTCTTTCAGCTCTTTTTTTGCTTCATCCAGAGTCGGAAGTATCAATACTCCTTTTCCGGCACAGAGTCCGTCGGCTTTCAATACATAGGGTGCTTCCAGACTTTCCAGAAAAGCAAATCCTTCTTCCAGGGTATCGGCTGTGATACTCTTGTACCGTGCGGTCGGAATGTGATGGCGTTGCATAAATTCTTTGGCAAATTCTTTACTGCCTTCCAAACGGGCACCTTCGGCAGTAGGCCCGATAATGGAGATATGCTTTGTTTCAGGGCTGTTTTGGAAATAGTCATAAATACCTTCTACCAACGGATCTTCGGGGCCGACTACGATCATATCGATTTTCTTTTTAAGAGCAAATGCTTTCAGTGCATCGAAATCTGTAGCTTTGATGTTTACGTTCTCACCGACCGAAGAGGTTCCGGCATTACCGGGAGCGATGTATAACTTTTCCACTTTGGGGCTTTGGGCTATTTTCCATGCTAAGGCATGTTCACGGCCGCCCGAACCTAAGAGTAACAGTTTCATATTGATAATTGGGTTAATATGCCGATATACCAATGTGCGCGTCCGGCACCGGATATGTGGCATTTGTTCTTACTTATAATTTATTTATCGCATCTTTAAAACAGGCACCGGTTTACAGGTTATCTTCAAAATAGCGGGTTATCTTTTCGTGTAAATGTACGCGGTCGCGTCCCATTACATTGTGTTTATGTCCCGGGTAAATGAAGAGATCCGGATAAGTACGGGCGTCTACGCAGGCTTTCATGAATGAAAGTGTATGCTGGGGCACACAGGTATCATCGTGGTCATCATGGATGATGAGTAGATGCCCTTTCAGGTTGCCGGCCAGATTTTTCAGATTACACTGTTCATAACCTTCGGGATTGCTTTGAGGGGTATCCATATACCGTTCTCCGTACATTATTTCATAATAACTCCAGTCGATAACAGGACCACCGGCTACACCTACTTTGAAAATCTCCGGATAGCGGAGTAGCAGTGCAGTAGTCATGTGGCCGCCGAAGCTCCATCCATGCACGCCGATCCGGTTTTTATCTACATAAGGCAAGCTTTGTAGAAATTCGGCTCCTTTTACCTGGTCTTTTCCTTCTTCGATACCTAATTGGCGGAAGGTAACATTTTCAAATTCCAGTCCACGATTAGAGCTGCCGCGATTATCCAGACAGAACATGACGTATCCTTTATTGGCCATGTAAATATCCCATCCGCGGGCACCGTTTTGCCAGCCTCCTGTGACCATTTGAGCATGGGGACCTCCGTAGACATATACAATGGCGGGGTATTTTTTGTTCGGATCCATGTCAGCAGGTTTGATAAGGCGGTAATACAAATCGGTTACACCGTCTGCGGCTTTGATCGTACCGGTTTCGATAACCGGCATTTTGTAGCCGTCGAACGGATTGGCTGCTGTGAGCAAGTTGATGTTCTTTCCCGTTTGAGTATCGATGATGTCAATTTTTCTGGGAATGGTGGGAGTAGAGTAACTGTCAATCACATAACGGCCTGATTGACTGGCTGTAGCATTGTGTACTCCTTCGGTATCTGTATGCATACTGAAAGGCAGACTGCGTTTGCCTGTTTTTACATTTACGGAGAAGTTATCCCGTCCTGTAGCATCGTTGACACTGAAAAGAATTTCTTTCTTTTTTTCATTGAAGCCCAAGATGCTATTAACCAGCCATTGCCCTTCGGTCAGTTGCTTGATCAGCTTGCCGGTGATGTCATACAGATATAAATGATTGAAACCGCTACGTTGGCTTTGGTAGATGAACTTAGTAGAATCCCAAGGTAAGAAAACGATGGGTTGCTGAGGTTCTACATATTTGGGATGTGTCTCTTCGAGGAGGGTAGCGGCCAGTTCTCCGGTTTCTACATCATATCGGCACAATTTTGCATGGTTCTGATCGCGGTTTAATTCTATCAGATAGAGGCTTTTTCCGTCCGGTGACCAACTGATATTGGTAAAATAACGGTCAGTAGGGTCTCCGGTCTTTAAATAGTGCGTTTTGCCGGTAGTCGGATTGTAGATACCTATCATGACTTGATGGCTGGTCATTCCCGCCATTGGGTAACGGATGTTGTTTACTTCTCCTATACGGGCGGTTATATCTACCAGTGGATATTGAGTCACCATACTTTCGTCCATACGGTAAAATGCCAGCAGATCGCCTTTGGGATTCCAGAATGTGCCTTTGTAGATGCCGAATTCGTTTCGGTGTACGGATTGACCGCAAACAATGCCTTCGGGCTCATCGGTAACAGGATTCTCGTTTACGTACAGATTGTTCCCGACCGTATAGGCCACGTTTCTGGTAGCGGTACAATAATCTTGATTAGAAGCACCTTTTGCCAATGTAACGGTAGAAACGATCCGGTTGTTTTTGAAGTCATAGACAACATATTTGCCGGGCAGTTCGATCAGCATTTCTTCTTTATCTGCCCAAGGGAAACTTGTGGAATAGAAATGCGGCAGTTTTCCTGTCTGTTCTTTTTCCAGTACTTTGTTTACGGTTTCCCGTATGGCGATGATCTTCTCTTTTCCTGTTTTGGGATCGATAACGAATAGAGTATCTATACTTGGTTTGATACATTCATCCCCCCACCATTGTAAGCTGTAAAGATTTTCGGCATAACGGTAGGTCTCGCCGCCGGGAATCAGATCTTCCAGTGTCGGCGTTTTTAATTCTTGCGACATGATATTTGTGATAAATAGGCTATAGATCAATCCTATCAGTAGATAACCTTTTTTATTCATCATTTTCTTATTTATCCTCTTGGTTTTTGAATCCTTGTATCTTGACCCTGTTTAAAGGAGCCGTTTTAGATTGAATGATGGCACTGACTTTGGCAAAGGCTGTGAACAGCTCTTCGAACTGTTTTTCATAGCTTTCCCGATCGGAGGATATATCTTCTTCGAGATATTCCACACGTTTTCTTAATTCGTCCAGTTCTTGCTTGGGGATGTTCGAAAGCAAATATTGGCGCATGTGGACAAAGGCACGGATAATATTGATATTGATTTCAATGGCCGTTTTGCTTTTTAGTACACTTGATAACATCACTACTCCATACTCTGTAAAAGCAAAAGGAAGATATTTAATGTTATGTCCCTGTCCTGTTTTCAAGGTCACAGATTGTGATCTTGAAAACTCTGCTTCTTCTTTAGTAAGTTCAAACATGAATTCTATTGGAAAACGTTCGATGTTGCGCCGTACAGCTTGTTTTAATACTCGAGTCTCTACGCCGTACATTTCTGCCAGATCAAAGTCCAGCATTACTTTCTGTCCTCTGATTTCATAGATCTTATTTTCTATGATAGCTAATTCATCCATCATTGCTACTTTTCAGCCTTCGGCTTCTAATTTTTTTTGAATTCTCTCGGCTTTCTGTCGCCATTATTGAAGCTTTGTCCTTCTCTTGGCCTTCTGTCTCCGGAGAAACTACGGCCTCCTTCTTCACGGCGTGGACGGAATTCTTTTCTCTCTCTCGATGTTTTTTCTCCATTCTCTTCGCCGCTTTCCTGACTCTTGAATTCCTTGTATTTACCGTCGAATATTTCGTATTTACGGAACTCGCATTCCAGTGCTCCGTTGAAAAGTGGGGTCTTTTGACTGGGTTTTAATCCTATCTGGTCGAAACATTCTTCACGATACGAGAGTATCCATGCATCATTGCCCACAAATGCATGCTTTAATCGTTCGCCGATCATGCTGTACAGTCCTAAAAGGTCATTGGTGGATATACGTTCACCATAAGGCGGGTTCGTGATGATAATTGATTTTTCGGCCGGTTGTTCGAATTGCTGAAACGGTTGTAGTTTCAAAACGATGTCTTTTGATACACCGGCAGCCTTGATGTTATGCATGGCAATTTCATTGGCTTTCGGGTTGTTGTCATAACCGTATATTTTATGTCCGAATTCCCGTTCCTGCGTATCGTCGTTGTAGATATTGTCAAATAGTTCCTGATCGAAGTCTACCCATTTTTCAAAAGCGAACTCCTTGCGGAATACACCCGGTGCGATATTACGGGCTATCAATGCAGCTTCGATGGGGATTGTTCCCGATCCGCACATCGGATCGATGAGATCGCATTCGCCCTTCCATCCGGTCATTAAAATCATACCGGCTGCCAATACCTCGTTTAGCGGTGCTTCAACAGCTTCTTGACGGTAACCGCGTCGATGTAGGGATTCGCCGGATGAATCGAGGGAGAGAGTACAGGTCGTTTGTGCGATATGGATATTTAATAGTACATCCGGTTTGTTGATACGCACGGATGGACGTTTGCCGTTCAATTCGCGGAAATAGTCAACGATAGCGTCTTTCACTTTATAAGAGACGAATTTGGAATGACGGAATTCTTCACTGAATACAACGGCATCTACGGCGAAGGTCTTGTTTACATCCAATATATTTTCCCAATCGATGGCTTTGATTTGATCATAAACTTCGTCGGCATCCTTGGCTTTAAAATTTTTGATGGGCTTCAGAATGCGGATGGCGGTGCGCAGGCAAAAGTTCGCTTTGTACATCATCTCTTTATCTCCGGTGAATGAGACCATTCTTCGACCTATCTGTACGTCATTGGCTCCTAATGCCGTCAACTCCTCTGCCAGTATCTCTTCCAATCCCTGGAAGGTTTTGGCAATCATTTCAAATTGTTCGCTCATAATGAATAATGTGCCAATATGCCAATGGGGGTAATGTGCCGATTGGCTGGCGCGTTAATTTGTTAATTATTCAAGTTATTAATTTCTTATTCTCTTAATCGGTACATGGGCATACTTGCACATTGTTTCCTTTATTTTTTGGCTTTGGTCTGGACGATTTTCGCTCCTGCAGGTACGTCTTCCGTCACCCAGATGTTACCGCCTACTGTCGCATTTTTACCAATAGTGATACGTCCTAAGATAGTTGCGTTGGAATAGACGATCACATTGTCTTCCAGTATCGGATGGCGGGGAATGCCTTTGATCGGCTTGCCGTCGGCATCCAACGGGAAACTTTTGGCACCTAACGTAACCCCTTGGTACAGTTTCACGTTCTGTCCGATGATACTGGTGGCTCCGATTACCACACCGGTTCCGTGGTCTATGGTAAAATAGCTTCCGATCTGAGCACCCGGATGAATATCTATGCCCGTTTCACTGTGTGCCATTTCCGTAATGATACGGGGAATGAGCGGTACACCTAATTCCAATAATTCGTGGGCAATGCGATAATTACTGATGGCTCTGATGGCCGGATAACAGAAAATCACTTCGCCGAAGCTTTGGGCTGCAGGGTCGCCATTGTAAGCTGCCTCCACATCCGTGGCCAGAATACGACGCATATGTGGTAACTTACTGATAAACTTTGCGGCAAGACGGGCTGCTTCTTCGCGCTGTAATTCGTTGCAAGTACCGCATTCTTCATTTTTTCCGAAACACAATCCTGCCAGAATCTGTTCTGACAACAGGCCGAATAATTTTTCAATATTAACTCCGATGTGATAATTGATTGTCCGGCTGTTGATCGTGGAATTACCGAAATACCCGGGAAAGAGAATGGAACGTGACAACTCGATAATTTCGCACAATACCCGTGCAGAGGGCAAGGGTTCGCCGTCTTTGTGTTGATGAAACAGTCCTTTATATGATTCGCTTTCCGAAAGCTCATCGACTGCCTGTGTCAGAATGTGAGTGAAGTTTAATGGACTCATTAGATTCCTGTATTCTATAATATTGGCTACAAAGATAAGTAATTTTGCTTATAATTTCTATCAGAATATATATATCATTCAGAAAAAGAATGTATTTTTGTTGCAATATTCTATAGATAAGGAGATGGTAGATAGATATATTCAGGGAGTTATTGTATTCATCTGTTCATTATTGTTTGTGTGTGGATGTGACGAGCATGTAGACATATCAGAAACGGGTGGCGAAGATGATATTGTGACTTTATTGGAAAGAAAAGCGATGGATTCTCTGTTCACGAATAATGCCTATTCCCGTTCTTTATTGCGTAAGAATATGTCGCAGACTGCAGATAGTTTGTCCTATTATCGATTAATGAATGTCTATTCTAAGGCCTGTTTTGCTGCTTCTCAGTTTGATTCGGTTGTGTATTACAGCCGGATAATTCTTCATTTTTGTCAGAAATCTTCTGACTCTCCACAAATACACGATCTCTTTTCTGCCACTTACAATATGATGGGAAATGTATGGGGGAGATGGAATTTTCCGGATTCTGCCGTTGTGTATTATCAGAAAGCTTATGAACATCGCAAGCAGGGTAATGAATTGTCTTATTTGCCTGATATTTGCATAAATCTGGCCGACGGTAATGTTCATAAAAGCGATTATACCGATGCGGCTTATTATTATCGGCGTGCGTTGTTCCTTTGTGATTCATTAGGCTTGCCCGACCGCAATAAGTTTCCTATTTATTATGGTTTGGGACAGACGTATATGGAATTGCGTGATTTCGATCTTTCTAATCATTATTATGAGATGGCCGGTCGTTACTTTTCGCAGATGAGTGTTCCTGAGAAGTTTACTTATCTCAACAATCGTGGTAACCATTTTTATTATAAGAAAGATTACCGGGAAGCTTCTTGCTACATGGAGCGTGCTTTAGCTGTTGTAGCTCCTTATTCTCAGATGATTTATGAACAGAATCTGTGTAAAGCCAATCTGGGTGAGTTGTATGTATTGACTGATAAGTTGGATTCCGCTCAACTATATCTGAATGACAGTTATCGTTTCTTTTCCGGTATGAATAATCGTTCGGCGATGTATTATATTGAAACTCAAATGATAGAACTTGCACTCCGACAGGGTGATGTGTCACTTGCCAGCCGGATGATTGCGCGTACTGTTCCTGACGGGCATGTCGATGCCAATATGATTAATATCCGTAATCAGTATTTGCAGCACTATTTTGAGCAGACAGGTGATTATCGGCGTGCTTATGAATATTTGAGACGTGATCAGGAGTTGAATGATTCTATCCGGAACGAGCAGATACGTACTCGTGTTGCGGAGTTAGACATGCGATATAGTCAGGACACGATTGTAATGCGGCGTGAACTTTTGATTGAAAAACAGTCGGGAGAGATGAAAGTCTTGCGGCTTACATCGTACATTTGGGCTATTGCCTGTGTTGGCTCTATCGCTGTATTATTTTTTCTTTATCGTTTGATGAAAAAGAAACGTGCTTTTTTGCAGGAACGTCTTCTTAACCAGATAAGCCGCCTTCGTATGGAGAATATCCGTAATCATGTTTCACCTCATTTTACTTTTAATGTGCTGAATCGTGAGATTAGCCGTTTTAAAGGGACTGACAGAGAACGTTCGGGATTGGTTGATTTAGTGAAATTGTTGCGTAAGAGTTTGGAAATGACAGAGAAACTAAGTGTGCCGCTACGGGAGGAATTGGATTTTGTACAGACGTATATCGGCTTGGAAAGGGACCGGTTAGGTGAAAACTTTATATTGGATTTATCGGTCGATACGACCTTGGATGTAGAGAAAATCATTGTACCTTCCATGATTGTGCAGATTCCGGTAGAGAATGCTATTAAGCATGGACTTGCTGGTATGGAAGGGGAGAAGCGGTTAGAGATATCTGTTATGCCTGAAGGGAATGGCGTACGGATAATGATTGCAGATAACGGACGGGGATATTTACCTCAGGTTATGTCGCCTACCCGGGGAACAGGCACAGGTCTGAAAGTGCTTTATCAGACAATTCAGTTGTTGAATGCAAAAAATAAAGGAGAAAAGATACGTTTTGAAATAACAAACCTTGCTGACGGGATGCGAACCGGAACTGGTGTTTCTGTGTATATCCCATGCAATTATTCTTATGACCTATGATAACAATGAATGGAATTTGCAAAGTAGTGATTGTGGATGATGATCGTACGGCGATAGAAAATCTGTGTCGGGAATTGGCGTTATATCCCGAAATGGATGTCAGAGGGACTGCTGTCAATGGGGCTAAAGGAAGAAAATTAATCATGGAGCAACATCCTGATCTTCTGTTTTTAGACGTAGAATTACCGGATATCCAGGGGATCAGGTTACTGAGTGAAATGCGCGACGAGGTATTGTGGGATATGAAGGTTGTTTTTTATACAGCCTATGACAAATATTTGCTTCAGGCATTGCGGGAATCGGCATTTGATTATTTATTGAAACCCTTTGTTTCAGGAGATCTCGAATTGATTATTGAACGTTATCGGAAAGCAGCGCTTTCCCATCCGGCGATTCCGGCCTTTGCGGCGTCTGTGAGTGCATTATTGCCACAACGCGATACCTTCATGATAAGTACTGTGACAGGTTTTAAGTTGCTTCGTATTGAAGAGATAGGTTTCTTTGAATATTCAAAAGATAAACGACAGTGGCAGGTGACACTTTTCAATCAGGCCAGATTGAGCCTTAAGAAAAACACGAAAGCTGAAGATATTATAAGCTATTCGGAGTCATTTGTACAGATTAGTCAATCAATAATTATAAATGTCAGCTATCTGGCTGTTATTAATGGCAAACAATGCCAACTGTATCCCCCTTTTAATGATCGGGAGGATTTGCGTATTTCACGTGGGTTCTTGAAAGAATTGCAGGAACGTTTCTGTCTGATATGATTTTTTTTCGCTATATAAGCTCTAATTTTGTCGCCTTAAGCGTGTTTTGATTCGGAATGTTCGTTTTTCGCAAATCTGATATTTGATATTTTCCTTTTTTTGTGTTACTTTTGTAGAGTTAGGTAAAGATTGAATGTTTTTTAGTTTTTAGATGATAAATTCTCTGTAACTGGTTGGGCCGGGGATTTTTGTGAAAAAACTCCGGCTGTTTTTTCTATTCTGTTAATTTTTCGTACGAATTTATATCTGTAGATTTGTTTCTTCTTCAAATATCTTGTTAAAAACATTTCTTAATTCTTCCCGGTTGTTGATAAGTGACCGTAATTCTCGTAATTTTTCTCCGTTTTTTGAGTGTTCGAACCATAACTTCAGATATCCTCCTTCGGCATATTTATTTAAGAGATGATTTAGGAAGCGGTTGTAATGCCATTCTGTGTTTTCTGCCGGATTCTGTTTCAATCCGTATTGTACGGTTCTTCTTAATGTAATTTCCGGATCTATAATTCTATCTGCTTCTGCTACAATTTTTCCGTAAATACTGCGTGGCTCATGGTCAGAAGAGGCTCTGTGGTCTTCTACGGCTTCTTTCATTACTCTTATTTCTTTCTCTGTAAACCATCTGTACAGCATTTTATCATTCTCAAGAATTTCACCGGAGACAAGATGGTGTGTGGCTCTGTCTTTACATAATCCGAGATCATGGTAAGCTGCTATGGTATAAACCATGTTCGTATTTAGGGGGTAATCTTTTGCCAGTATCAGGCTTTCGGCAATGACAGTGCATACATGTGTCCGGTTATGGGCCTTATCAAACATTTCATATTTTGGAATAATGGTGGTTTCTACGTACTGCTTTAATTCTTGATTCATGAGGAGTTGTTTTGGTGTTTATGAGTAGACAAAGGTAATAAATATCTTCTAATGTATTCATCTTTATGCATTTGTTCCACGTGGCACACAGGAAGTGGGAAGCCGTTTTTGAAGAGAACCCTGAAAGTCTGATAAAAACTTTCAGGGTTCTCTGGCATGTGGCGATTGGCTTTTTTAATGTGCTTCCAGCCAGTTTTTTCCCCAACCACAATCTGCTTTTAAGGGGACATGCATCTTATAGGCTTTTTCCATTTCTTCAATGACTGCTTGTTCTACCCGTTCCCGTTCTTCTATCGGAACACTGAAGTTTAATTCGTCATGTACTTGCAGTATCATTTTAGCTTTCAGCCCTTCGCGTTTGAAACGTTCGTAGATACGTGCCATGGCGACCTTTATTATATCGGCTGCACTTCCCTGGATGGGCGCATTGATGGCATTACGTTCGGCATATCCGCGTACTACTGCATTTCTCGAGTTGATATCCGGTAGGAAACGTTTACGGTGGAATATGGTTTCGACGTAGCCTTTTTCACGTGCTACCTCGATGCTTTTGTCCATATAGGCTTTTACTTGTGGATAAGTCTCAAAATAACCTTCTATGAGCTCTTTAGCCTCTTTCCGGTCCACATTCATTCTTTCTGCCAGGCCAAAGACGGAAATGCCGTATATGATCCCGAAATTAGCTGTTTTGGCTTTACGACGCATATCGGAGTTTACATCTTCAATATTGGTTTTATACACTTTGGCTGCCGTGGCAGCGTGAATGTCATAACCGCTTAGAAAAGCATCTATCATATTCTTATCTTCGCTCAGATGTGCCATGATACGTAATTCTATTTGCGAATAGTCGGCAGAGAAGAACAGACATCCTTCATCGGGAATAAATGCTTTGCGGATCTCTTTCCCGTTTTCATCACGAATAGGGATATTTTGAAGGTTGGGATTACTGGAACTGAGACGTCCGGTAGCCGTAACCGTTTGATTGAAAGAAGTATGTACACGTCCTGTACGTGGGTTTATAAGTAACGGTAAGGCGTCTATATAGGTACCCAGTAATTTTTTCAGCCCACGGTGTTCCAATATCTTTTCTACTACGGGATGCTTATGCCGCAAGCTTTCGAGTACCTCTTCCGATGTGACATACTGGCCGGTTTTGGTCTTCCGGGCTTTGTCTACAATTTTTAGTTTGTCGAATAGTATCTCGCCTACCTGTTTGGGAGAAGCGATATTGAATTCTTCACCGGCCAATTCGTAAATTTCTTTTTCGATGGCTGCCATTTGTGCTGTAAAGTGTTCTGACGATTGCTTGAGCGCCTCTGTGTCCAAAAGTACACCATTGCTTTCAATGTTTACAAGTACAGGGACGAGTGGCATTTCTATTTCATAGAAAAGCTTTTCAGCATCATTCTCTTTCAGTTCTTTTTCGAGTACATTTTTTAATTTTAGTGTGACATCTGCATCCTCGCAAGCATATCGGTAGATGTCTTTGGGATCGAGGTCGCGCATGTTTTTTTGGTTCTTTCCTTTAGGGCCGATAAGCTCTTCGATATGAATGGTCTGGTAGTGGAGATAAATTTCGGCCAGATAGTCCATTCCGTGACGAAGTTCCGGTTGGAGGACATAGTGTGCTACCATTGTGTCGAAAAGAGGGCCTTTCACTTCCACTCCATAATTTTGGAGGACGATCATATCATATTTGATATTTTGCCCGACTTTCAATGATTTTTCATTTTCGAAGACTTTCCGGAATTCATTTACTATTTTTAACGCTTCTTCCCGTTCGGCAGGTACCGGTACATAAAATCCCTGATTTTCTGCAAAACTGAAACTCATTCCTACCAATTCTGCTTCCATTGGCTCGGTACCTGTAGTTTCCGTATCTAACGCGAGAATTTTCGTTGTAAGTAACTTTTGAATTAATTTACTCCTTTTGTCCTTATTATCAATAAGTTGGTAATCACATTTTAATGTTTCTAACGTGTGTAGATTCGTTTTTTTCTCTTCAACTGTCCCGTTGGCCGTAAATTCTGCGAATAAATCGCCTTGAATCGGAGTGTTTGTTTGTGCAAAAAGAGGTCCGGGAGAAGAGGAGAGAGGCTGATTGTCTTTTTTGAAGATTCTATCTATTAATGTACGAAATTCCAATTCTTCGAAAATTTTTCGTAGTGCTTCTTCGTCTGCTTGTTCACGAACCAATGTGTCCATGTCTAATTTGATAGGAACATCTGTTTTTATAGTTGCCAGGAATTTGGAGAAAGTAATCATTTCCCGGTTTGTCTTGACTTTTATTTTTAGTGCACCTTTCAGTTGGTCAGTGTGCTCAAGTAAATTTTCGATACTACCGAACTCGGCAATTAGTTTCTGTGCTGTTTTTTCTCCTACACCGGGGCAACCCGGAATGTTATCTGAAGCGTCCCCCATCAATCCTAACATATCGATGACTTGTACAGGAGATTGAATATCGAATTTCGCCTTGACCTGTTCCACGCCCATTACTTCGAATTCTTTATCTCCGTATTTGGGGCGGTACATGAATACATGGTCTGTTACCAATTGGCCGTAGTCCTTGTCGGGGGTCATCATATAGGTAGTAATACCTTGTTGTCCGGCTTTAGTAGCCAGTGTGCCGATTACGTCGTCCGCCTCATAGCCCGCTATTTCGAGTATAGGTATGCGGTAGGCCCGGATGATATCTTTTATGATAGGTACCGATAGGCGGATTGCTTCCGGTGTTTCCTCACGTTGTGCTTTATACTGTTCGTATGCTTCGTGTCGGAAGGTGGGGCCCGGAGGATCGAAAGCCACGCCGATATGTGTAGGGTTCTCTTTTTTCAATACGTCTTCCAATGTATTTACAAAACCTAAGATTGCCGAGGTATTGAAACCTTTGGAATTGATTCGTGGATTTTTGATAAAGGCGTAATAAGCCCGATATATAAGTGCGTAAGCATCCAAAAAGAAAAGTTTACTGTTTTGATTCATATTTATCTAATTTTTCATGGTAAAAGTACAAAAAAATACGGTATTAACCGTTTTATTATTACTTTTGTGCTCAAATTGTGTCATATATGGATAGTTTACCCCTAATAAAGTCTCCGATAACAACGGAACTGGAAGACTTTAAGAGACTATTTGATAGTTCTCTGTCCAGTTCGAATCTTCTGCTGAATAACGTGATTGCTCATATCCGGCAGAGGAATGGGAAGATGATGCGTCCTATTTTAGTGTTATTGGTGGCACGTTTGTATGGTGCTATTCGGCCTGCCACTCTTCATGCGGCTGTTGCGCTGGAACTTCTTCATACGGCCAGCCTTGTTCACGATGATGTGGTGGATGAGAGTACCGAGCGTCGCGGGCAGCTCTCTGTTAATGCCATTTATAATAATAAAGTAGCGGTGTTGGTGGGTGATTTTCTACTGGCTACCAGTCTTGTGCATGCCGGAAAAACGATGAGTCACGAGATATTGGAGGTTGTTTCTTGTCTGGGCCAAGATTTGGCTGAAGGCGAATTGTTGCAGCTTTCCAATGTAAGCAATCCGCAATTCTCTGAAGAAATCTATTTCGATGTGATTCGTAAGAAGACAGCAGCGCTCTTTGCTGCTTGTACTAAATCGGCGGCATTATCTGTGCATGCTGATGATGAAAAGGCGGAGATTGCCCGTTTGTTTGGCGAATATATTGGGATTTGTTTTCAGATAAAAGATGATATTTTTGATTATTTTGAGAATAAAGCGCTTGGTAAGCCGACGGGTAATGACATGTTGGAAGGGAAGTTGACTTTGCCTGCCATTTATGCTTTAAATTCTACTGCCGATGCGTGGGCACAGGAAGTAGCTGTCAGAATAAAGGAGGGTACTGCTACATCCGGTGAAATCGCCCGTTTGATAGAGTTCTCCAAAGAGAATGGCGGCATCGAATATGCCGTAGAGAAGATGAAGTTTTACAAAGAAAAAGCCCTTGATTTACTCCACACCATCACATCTGGTTCCGATGTTTGTGAAGCGCTTGAAGCTTATCTCGATTATGTGGTTGATAGGGAGAAATGATTTTTTCTCCATGGACTGTTTTCATCTTGTGTGGCCAGGAGAAAGTATCTGATTGCTCTGTCGGCTTCTTCTTTTTTGTCCGTTATCATGGCTTGTCCGATTAAATAACTCTTTCCTATTTCATTCCAGTTCCGGAATGTCTGTCGGCATTGTTCTCCTGCATATTTAATATATTCCCAAGCGGTTTTTTCGTCGATATATCCGGTTTCGCAAGCGATTCGTGCCCAACTGATCAGTTCTCCCATATCCCATGCCAGAATCCCCCGTTTAAGGTCTTCTTTTTCGATGGATACGATGTTTTTCTTATTCACATATTCCAAGAAATGATATAAGTTTTTAGCGCGGTGTATAAACAATTCTATGCCGAAAAAACGTTCGCGAAGGATTCTTTCTGTTTCGTCTCCGTTGTTGGCTGTGAGCAGATAAGGTATAAGGATGGAGTAGGAGGTTCGTTCGCCTTCGTTGCGAAGGAGGGACAGCATTTCGATGATAGCGGCTTCCTGTTTCAGTTGTGGCGTTTCTGCCAGTAGTCGATGGAGTCTTTCATGTTCTATGCCTGTCTCCAAACTATCGACAAAAAGGCCCGTTTTCATACTGGATATTAGCCCGATAAGCAAATTCTGTGTATTGTTGACTGCTAAGATGTCGTTTCTTTTGTTCGGGTTGAAACGTACTGAAATACTGTTTTGTTCCATACTCTTGTCTTTTTTAATCTTTTGTTAACCGAAAAGCGTGAGAACTGTTGCTCTGTATCTTTCCTGGGGCTTCGGCAAGCCGTTATGACGATACAAGCAACAGTCTCACGCTCCGTTCGATATATAACAAGAGTATATACGTGAAGGTGCGTGAGACCCGTTTGCTTATTACCTTTCATAACATGAATTTTGCCGAATTCCAGGAAAAAGATAATAAATGAAACGTTCTCTAATACAGTGCATTATCCTATTCTCTATAGTCTAATGTCCGGCAAAGATAGTAAAAATATGAGTATTTGTAAGTAAGGAACTTTAGTTTTTCTTAATTATAGATATGAGTTTGCAATCGTAGCAGGAGTCTTAATATGAAAACTCCCCCTCTTTGCAGGAGGAGGAGTTGGCAGTATGTCAGAAGAATTTTGTTTCTTCACCTTTTATTTCAGAAAGCAGCAGGTTCGCTAATCGGCTTGTTCCCAAGCGGAATAATTCGTTGTTTAACCATTCCTCTCCTAATATTTCCTTGACTATGGTGTAATAAATCAGTGCATCATTTACAGTATTGATGCCTCCGGCCGGTTTGAATCCGACCTTGTTTCCGGTCTTATCGTAATACTCTTTGATGGCTTCACACATTACATATGCTGCTTCCGGAGTGGCTGCCGGTTGCTGTTTTCCGGTAGATGTTTTGATAAAATCCGCTCCCGAGTACATGGATAGGATAGAGGCCTTTTTGATGTTGGAGGCTGTTTTTAAAGCTCCGGTTTCAAGGATTACTTTCAGATGGCGTTCTTTACAGGTGTCTTTCAATTCCTGAATTTCCTCACACATCGTTTCGTAGTCTCCGCTAAGGAATTTCCCGACGGAAATAACGATGTCTATTTCATCAGCACCTTCCATTAGCGCCATGGCTGTTTCGGCTATTTTTACTTCGATAAATGTTTGCGAAGAAGGGAAACCTGCTGATACACAGGCTATCTTTATCCCGTCAACATCCAATGTGTTTTTAACGGCTTCTGCAAAGTTCGGATATACGCAAATAGCAGCTACGTTTTTCAAGTCGGGAAACTCGTTATCGAACTGATTTACCTTTTCAGTAAATTTCATAATGCTTTCATCGTTGTCCGTACTGTTCAGACTTGTAAGATCTATACAATTGAAAAGGAATTTTTTTACCTCTTCCGTATTATTTTCCGCTACTTTGTTTGCAATGATTGCAGCTACGCGGGCTTGCACGTCGGCATCGCTCAGGTTGGTATTGTACTTAGCCAACGCAGCTTCATACTTGCTTAGGTGGGTGTCATTCTGTTCCATGGTCACTCAATTTGGGGTTATTTATATGTCTTTTATTATCTCTTTGGGTCTTCTTTTCCAGATTACGGGTGAAGGCATCGGTGAGATCTACACCGGTTTGATTGGCGATGCAAAGAAGTACCCAGAGTACATCTGCCATTTCATCGGAAAGGTTGTCTTTCTCTCCTTCCTTGAAAGATTGGTCACCATACTTGCGTGCCATTATACGCGCCAATTCACCTACTTCTTCGGTGAGTACGGCCATATTCGTAAGTTCGCTGAAGTAGCGCACTCCGTACTTTTTTATCCACAGGTCTACCTGTTTTTGAGCTTCTTCCAGTGTCATTATTCTTTGTTTTTGGTATCTATACAAATGGTTACCGGGCCGTCGTTCAGTAGTTCCACTTTCATGTCTGCACCAAATTCTCCCGTACCTATCTCCTTACCAAGGAGAGAACTCAATTCTCTGCAAAATTGTTCGTAAATAGGGATGGAAATATCCGGCTTAGCTGCTTTTATATACGATGGACGATTTCCTTTCTTGGTTGATGCATGTAGGGTGAACTGGCTGATTACCAGTATTTCACCTCCAGTCTCTACGATCGATTTGTTCATAATTCCATTTTCGTCATCAAAGATGCGGAGACTGATAATTTTTTTACACAGCCATGTAATGTCTTCTGTTCCGTCGGCTTCTTCGATGCCTACGAGGATTAACATTCCTTTTTTTATGGCTGATTTGCAGTGCCCGTCAATGGTTACTGATGCATGGCCGACACGCTGTATTACTACTCTCATTTTCTCTTTTATATTGCTTTTGGAAAGGCAAATTTACAAAAAACGTTATAGATAATCAGAAGTTTAAATGGTTTTTCTCAAAAAAATATTTAAATCGGTATAGGGAATGAAAAGTGCAGTGTGCTAAATAAGTTGATACAGGTTATTTAGTGCACTACATGTTGATCTATTGCCGGTTGGTGGCTTCCGGGGTAGGGAGTGCCTCTTTGATAATTTTGGCTTTTGCTTCTCCTGCGATGGCGCTGATTTCTTCCAATGAAGCCTCTTTTATGCGCTTTACACTTTTGAATTCTTTTAGTAAGGCTGTTTTTGTTTTCTCTCCGATACCCTTAATCGTGTCTAATGCAGATGCTACTTGGCGTTTGCTGCGTTTATCGCGGTGGAAAGTGATGGCAAAACGATGTACTTCATTTTGTATCTGTTCCAGTAATTTAAAGAGGGGAGAATGTTGTTTTAACCCAATGGTTTGCGGTGGAAAGCCGAATAAAAGTTCGGAAGTCCGGTGTTTTCTGTCTTTGGCAAGACCGGCAATGGGTATGGTGAGATGCAATTCTTCCATAACCTGTCTTACGGCTTCCATTTGCCCTTTTCCGCCGTCGGTAATGATCAGGTCGGGAAGAGTGCTCTCTTCGTCTATGGCGCGCTGATAACGTCTTCTGACCACTTCTTTCATGGATGCATAGTCGTCCGGTCCTTCTACCGTTTTGATAATGTATTTCCGGTAGTCCTGTTTGGATGGTTTAACCTTTTTGAATACTACGCAGGCGGCTACGGCATCCGATCCTTGAATGTTGGAGTTGTCGAAACATTCTATTTGAAGGGGTGGTCTGTCTAAATGTAGCTCTTGTTGTATCTCTTTCATTAATCGCATGTTTCTCTGCTCCGGATTTAGCTTTTCCGCTTGTTTCATGCGGTCGGCTTTGTATTGCTTAACGTTGAGTTGCGACAGTTCAAGGAGCTTTTTCTTGTCACCGCGTTGCGGTACGGTGAAAACCACGTTACTTAACTCCATGTCTATTTCAAACGGTACGATAATCTCTCGTGAGAGGCTTTTGTAACGTTCGCGCATTTCAATGATGCCCAGTGTAAGAAGTTCTTCTTTGCTTTCGTTCAGCCTTTTTTTGTATTCGAAAGTGAAAGCTTGGTTGATTGCTCCGTTAGTGATGTGCAGGTAGTTGACAAAAGCGGAGTTGTTCTCGTCTTCTTCAATGGAAAACACGTCGATATTATGCAATATTGAACTTACTACTTCGGATTTGGAACGGTAATTTTCTATCAAAGTATATTTCTCTTTGATCTTTTGTGCTTCCTCAAATTTCATCTCGGTTGCCAGTTCCTGCATTTGCTGAAATAGCATGCGGCTGATATCTTGTGTGTTTCCTTTTAGAATTTCTTTGATTTCACCGATGTTTCTTAAATATTCTTCCTGCGATTGCAATCCGATACAAGGGCCGGCGCAATTTTTTATGTGATATTCAAGGCAAACACTGAATTTTCCGGCACGGATATTTTCCGGTGAAAGGTTTAAATTGCAAGTGCGTAGCGGATAGAGGTGCTTGATGAGGTCGAGTACGGCGTTCATCGATGGCATATGGCTATATGGGCCATAATAAGAGGAGCCGTTACGGATAATCTTTCTGGTTTTGAATATGCGCGGGAAGTATTCGTTTTGTACGCAAATAGACGGATAGGTCTTATCGTCTTTCAGTAATACATTATACCGAGGCTTGTATTTTTTTATCAGGTTGTTTTCTAATAATAGGGCATCTTCCTCGGAATTGACTACGATATAACGTATATCGGCTATTTTGCTGACTAATACTCTCGTTTTTCCAGGTTCGTGTTCTTTGCTGAAATAGGAATATACTCTTCTTTTTAAGTTTTTTGCTTTTCCTACATATATGATTACTCCTTCGGCATTTAAGTACTGATAAATACCGGGACCTTCCGGGAGATTTGCTACAATCCCTTTCAGGTATTCGCTGGTTTTGGTTTTCTGATCGGCTTCCATATTAAAAAGGGCGTAGCTGTATGGCTACGCCTTGCAAATATAGGAAATTATTTATAAAGACAATACCGATTCTATTTCTACATCGTCTCCAAATACGGCCTTTCCGTTCAACTCTTTTAGCTCGATGATGAAGTTTACGTATACTTTCTTCGGTTTTAGCTTTTTGACCAGTTCACAGGCAGCTTTCATTGTTCCACCTGTAGCCAACAGATCGTCGTGCAGTAATACGACATCGTTTTCATCTAAAGCGTCTTTATGTATCTGTATCGTGTCTTTTCCGTATTCTTTGTCGTAACTCTCTTCAATCGTTTCGGCGGGTAATTTCCCGGGTTTACGGATCGGGATAAAGCCTGCATCTAATCGTGTGGCGAGAATTGGTCCCATAATGAAGCCTCTGGATTCTATTCCCACTACTTTTGTGATTCCTTTATCTTTATACATCTCATACATTGTATCCGAAAGTTCCTGCAAGCATGCGGCATCTTTGAATAGGGTAGTAACATCATAAAAGAGTATTCCCGGAATGGGAAAATCGGGTATTTCCCGAATGCTTTTGATAAGCCTTTCTTTGCTCATAATCATTGATTTATTTCGTTTCTTTAAATGTTTTGTTTCACGTGAAACGCACGCTCTTATCTTCCTGAAAGTACCAACAGCACGTTGATGTCGCTTGGTGATACCCCCGGAATTCGGCTCGCTTGTGCTATAGTCTCCGGATCTATCTTGACTAACTTTTGTCTTGCTTCGGTGGATAGGGATTGAATGGAGTTATAATCAAATTTTCCTTTGATTTTGATACTTTCCAACCGGGCAAGCTTGTCTGCGATAATTCGTTCGCGGCCGATGTATCCTTCGTATTTAATCAGTATTTCTGCAGCCTCGATAATTTCTTCTTTGCGTTCTGTGATTTCGTCGAGTACCCGTTTGAATGCCGGCACATGTTCGGCTATATTTTCTACTGTGATTTGAGGACGGTTTATTAGGTCTATCAATTTACATCCCTGACGTAGAGGAGTAGTACCCAGTTTTTCGAGTGAATCGTTGATAAGTGCCGCTTTTATCGAATAGTTGCGTGCGAAAGAGACAATGCGTTCTATCGCTTCTCGCTTCTTTTTTAGTAATGTATATCTATCATCTTTTACTAATCCCAATTTCCATGCTTTTTCTGTCAAGCGCATGTCTGCATCGTCCATTCGTAATAGAATGCGATATTCAGCACGGGAAGTAAACATCCGGTAAGGTTCATCTACTCCTTTGGTTACAAGATCATCGATGAGTACTCCGATATATGCTTCGTCACGCGCCAGTGTAAACGGTTCACCTCCATGACAATTGATATGTGCATTGATACCGGCAATGATTCCTTGGCCGCCGGCTTCTTCATATCCGGTAGTTCCGTTTACTTGTCCGGCAAAGAATAAGTTTTTGATTTTCTTCGATTCCAACGAATGTTTTAGTTGGGTCGGATCAAAGAAGTCATACTCAATCGCATATCCGGGACGATAAATAACCAAATCTTTAAAAGCTGGAATCTTCTTCAACGCTTCAATTTGTATGCTCATAGGGAGTGAAGAAGAAAATCCGTTCAAGTATAATTCTTGTGTGGTTTCCCCTTCGGGCTCCAAAAACAATTGGTGTTGCTCTTTATCGGGAAAAGTGACGATTTTAGTTTCTATACTTGGGCAGTAACGTGGCCCTATACTTTGAATTTGTCCGTTGAAAAGGGGAGATTCGGACAATCCTTCACGCAAAATACGATGTGACTCAGGATTGGTGAAACATGTCCAGCATTGTAGCTGTTTGAGATGACGCACGTGAGTATCCATGAAAGAGAATTTATGGAAATCGGCTTCTCCGTCTTGCGTATCCATTAATTCATAATGCACGCTTCGTCCGTCTATACGCACAGGGGTACCTGTCTTCATCCGACCATAGCTGATACCATGCCGTGCGATGGATTCGGTCAACTGGTAAGATGCCGGTTCTGCCATACGTCCGCCCGGGAGCATGTTTTTCCCAACGTGCATCAGTCCGTTGAGGAATGTACCTGCGGTAAGTATTACACATTTTGCATGAAAAGTAACTCCCCACATTGTTTCTAATCCCACAACTTCTCCGTTTTCAACGAGCAATTCTTTTACTGTATCTTGCCAGATGTGAAGATTGGGTGTGTTTTCTAATGCTTCTCTCCAAGCCCAGATGAATTTATTGCGGTCGCATTGCGCGCGCGGACTCCACATTGCCGGCCCTTTCGAGCGGTTCAAGATACGGAATTGAATGGCTGTTTGGTCCGTTATCAGTCCCATTTGCCCACCCAGCGCATCTATTTCACGTACAATTTGTCCTTTGGCGATACCGCCTATTGCCGGATTGCAACTCATCTGGCCGATTTTATTCATATCCATCGTGATGAGACAGGTTTTTGAGCCTAAGTTTGCTGAGGCTGCTGCTGCTTCACAACCGGCATGGCCGGCACCGATTACTATTACGTCGTACTTAAAGTCCATTCGTTTTAATACTTCTTTTTCAAACGGTGCAAAGTTACGAAAAAGTTCTGTTTTTATAATGAAAAAGAGAGTTATAAGCACTTAAGAAGATGGGCTGTGGGGTAATATGAGTGCGCTCCAAAAGTCAGATATAAAACTTTTGGAGCGCACTCATGGTTATAATGTGGGCGATTTGATGGTAGGGGTGCACCCTTTCCGCTTATTTGAACACTTGTTTCATCGGGCGTCCTATCCATACTTGTGGCTGTTTTAGGCCGAATACATAGGCGATGGTGGATGCCACATCATATTGCATCATACTTTCATTGAAATTCAATCCTTTTTTGATGTTTTTTCCGCAAATAATAAAAGGAGTTTCCATTTCATTCATTGTTTTTCCACCGTGACCTTTATTGATACCACCGTGGTCGGCTGTTATGATGAAAATAGTCTGGTCAAATGTTCCTGCATCTTTGGTAGCTTGGATGATTTGTCCGATATATCCGTCCAGTTCTTTTAGTTTTGCATAGTATTCGGGCGTGTCATGACCGACACCATGACCTATGTGATCGGGGTTATCAAATGCCACAAGGGTAAGGGCGGGTTTCTTTTCTTTCAAATAGCTTACGGCCATTTTGCACAGGGCAGTGGGGTGTTTGTTGTAATCCGGAGCTTGTTGGTAATAACTCAATGCAAGCGTGTCTACCAGGTATTTGATGCCGTTCCATTCGTATAAGCAACCTATTTCCGCTTCCGGAGAAGCATCACGTAGTAGTTGGAAGATGGTTGGGAAAATACCGTGTTGGTTCAATTCGCGTGACGGAAGTTCCGGCGTTTTGGATCCCCATTCGGTATAGCCGTGTAGTTCGGGACCGGCTCCCATAAACATGGAGGCCCAATTAATGGCGCTTGACGAGGGGAGTGCCGAACGTTTTTTCAACGTGTACGCTCCATTCGCCATCACGTTTTTGATGTTGGGAATATCCGCTTTTTCTACACTGTATGCTCCCCATCCGTCCAGGCCGATCAGAACGACGTGTTGCGCTTTCCATTTGGTGGCAAAACTGTTGGGAACTACGATAAACAGGGCAAATAATAGGATTGCCCAAGTTGAAAATAAATGTTTCATGGTTTATAGTTTTATAAATGGTTAATGTTTATAATATACATAATTTTAATTTTACGTCGATCCCGGAATGGTTTATCATTCGAGTTATGCAAATAAAGTGGATTTTGTCCAGTGAGAATTGTACTCTGTGTTTTGGTAATTACCATAATTGTATTTCGGACAAAATTACCCCTTATTAAAGATAATACATGTCGGTTTTGATTGGGTATTGGATGGTGGAGAACCTTGCATAAACATATATTTAGTTGCTTTATGACTTAGGCAAAGTGATGGATGTATTCTATAATTTATGTTAGATATTTCATCTTATTCTTAGTAAATAATAGTCTGTATCCTTACATTGTTGGAACTCTATTTTCCATTCGTACAACATCCGGATGTTCTTATCTAAAACATGGGGATGTTGTCATATAAAACATCCGGGTGTTGTGATGCAGAACATGGGGATGTTGTGAGGGCTTGGGACTGTACTGATAAACAGATATAATATATCTATTGTACATTGAGAAGTGTATCTTGTTATGTATATTGTTGATATATAATATATTATAGCGATGTCTTACTCCTTGAAACAGGGATAAATACCTCTTTTATGGATCAGCGATAAAATCTTTTTTATGACTGAATATGCCTTTCCCATTAACAAGATTATTCGTCGGTTTATTTTCTTATTTCCAATGCCCTGTTTTCGGCTGCTTCCATAATTTCGCGCTCACCCGGCCCTTTATCGTTAATGCCGCACAGGTGAAGGATACCATGGATGATTGTTCGGTGAAGTTCCTCATCATACGTAGTCTTGAATTGTTCGGAGTTGGTTTTTACTGTGTCCAGACTGATGAAAAGATCGCCGGAAAGACGATCACCCTCACAATAATCGAAAGTAATGATATCCGTGTAGTAATCGTGTTGCAGATACTGGCGATTTACCTCCAGTATTTTTTCGTCCGAACAGAAAATATACGCGATTTCACCGACTTTTTTGCCATATGTGGCAGCCACGGATTTAATCCATTCCGTTGTTTCCCTTTTTTTGATATCGGGCATTTTTACGTCCTCTGTCTGATAAGTTACAGCCATGATATTGATGTATTAAAAGAAGAATAAATAACTGATTAGTATGGCGGCAATGATTCCTGAGAAGTCGGCTATCAGCCCGCACGTAACTGCGTTACGTGTTTTAGTGATGCCTACGCTGCCGAAGTACACTGCTAAAATATAAAACGTTGTGTCCGAAGCACCGCGCACAACGCAACTGACGCGCGATACGAAAGAGTCCGGTCCGAATTCTTTCATCGTATCGATCATCAATCCGTTGGCAGCGCTTCCACTGAGCGATTTCATCAATCCGGTGGGTAGAGCGCCGACAAAGCTCGTGTCCAGTCCGCAGAGTCCTACTACATAGCCAATACCGTCTACGAGGATATCCATTGCCCCGGAAGTACGGAATACAGCAATACCTACCAGAAAAGCGACCAGATAAGGAATGATGCGTACAGCGGTGGTGAAACCCTCTTTCGCCCCTTCTACAAAAGAATCGTATACATTGATCTTTTTTCGTATTCCCGTCAAGATGAAAAGAATGATGACTCCGAAGAGTATGATGTTGGCTATCAGCGTAGAATAGATTCCCATTTCTTCGCGTGAAAGGGTGGTGAAGAGATATATCAACCCTCCTAAAATGAGACTCAGGATGCCGATTAATATTAGTATAGGCTTGTTTATCAGATTGATACGTTGAGATATACTGACGGCAATCACTCCAACCAATGTTGAGACGAACGTACTCAATAGGATAGGGATAAAAATATCGGTTGGTTGTGCCGCTCCCATCTGTGCACGATATACCATGATGGAGATAGGTATAAGTATCAGCCCCGAAGTATTGATAACGAGAAACATAATCATCGGGTTACTGGCTGTGTCTTTTTGGGGATTCAGTTCTTGCAGTTCTTTCATTGCTTTCAGTCCCATCGGAGTAGCGGCATTGTCGAGTCCTAACATATTGGCAGACATATTCATGAATATGGATCCCATTACCGGATGTCCTTTCGGAATATCCGGAAAGAGACGACAAAACACAGGACTCAGCCATCGGGACAGTGCATTGATAAGGCCGCTGTTTTCTCCGATCTTCATAATGCCTAACCACAAAGACAAAACACCGGTCAATCCGAGCGAGACTTCAAAGGCGGTCTTTGACGAATCAAAAGTGGAATTGATGATATCGGTAAATATTTGTGTGTTTCCTGTAAAGATGAGCTTTCCTAATGCCACAATAAAAGCGACGATGAAGAATGCTATCCAGATGTAATTTAAAACCATAGTCTGATTACTGTATTATTTGCAAAAATAGATATAACTTTCCATTATTCCCCCATATTTTGTTTATTTTTGGTGCGGATTGCTTTACTGCAAGCCGCTTGAATTTATACGGAAGATCATATGAGAACAAAGGCAGCAGAGATTCAGAAAGAGTTGGAAATGTATATCGACCCGGTGAAAAGGGAGTATTTGCCCAATTTTTTCAAAACAGGAAAAGGGCAGTATGGTGAGGGTGATAAATTTCTCGGGATTGTCGTTCCCAATACCCGCTTGGTGGCAAAGCGTCATAAAGAAGAACCGTTTGAAGTGATAGCGGATTTATTAGAGAGTGAGTGGCATGAATGCCGCTTATGTGCATTGCTGATGTTGGTGGAGCGTTTCAAGAAGTCCGGTGAAAAGGCACGAAAAGAGATTTATGATTTCTATCTGACACAGACTGTCCGTATTAATAACTGGGATTTGGTGGACCTGTCTGCTCCTTATATTGTAGGAGAATATTTAAAGGATAACCCCCGTGAGGATTTGTACCGTCTGGCTGACAGCACACTTCTTTGGGAGCAGCGTATTGCAGTAGTTTCTACGATTACACTGATCAGAAATGATGATTTTATCGACATTCTTCGTCTTTCCGAATTGTTGTTGCATCATAAACATGACCTGATGCAAAAAGCCATAGGTTGGATGCTCCGTGAGATGGGTAAACGCGACCAGAACCTGCTGTTACAGTTTCTTGATAAACATGCCGGTGAAATGCCCCGTACGATGCTTCGCTATTCGATAGAAAAGCTGACGGAGGAAGAACGGAAATATTATATGAAACGGTAATGTTACTGTATTTGCGTACGCTTATAATATTTTGATTACTTTATCTTGAAGTATATGATTCATTAAAGTGCGGCAATATGACCGAATAATTAATTTAATGTGGGTTAAGATACATGTTTTAAAAATAGAAAATAATTTTGTGAAAGAGTTTGTTGTTAAATAAAAAAGTGCTTCCTTTGCAAGGAATAATCTCAACTTTAAGAGTAAAGGAGATTTATAAAATGTAAAAAAAGACGTTTACGGCATTATCTTTTGGATTCCAAACTTCGCAAATTTGAAACCTCCAAAAAAGATAGAGCAACGGAAACGTCCACTTTAGATTATATCTAAACATTACGCGCGACGTGGTGTTCTGTATATCTATCTTGACGTGGGCTGTGTACGTTGCTTATCTTTGGAGGTAGGCAATGCGAAGGCCTGGAATCTGGATAAGCAAAAGTACAGACTCCCACGTCTTTTTTGTATAATACCGAATCCGGGGAGGCTATAGGCACATGAACATGACGCAATGCAATTACAAACATCTGTAAAGGAACGGATGCGGTTTTTCTTGTTCCTCTTTTTATTCTTATTTTCTTTTATACTTGCACATGGTGAAGAGTATGTGTTTAGTAAACTTTTTGATTCCGATTTCCGGCAGGTTGACTCCAGTCATCCACTCTGCCTTAACCTAAAAGGGCGTATGTATAATCTGGGATTTTTCAAAGACTTTTATGGTAATTCAACGATTTCTTTGCTTATCAATGGGGAATCGGTTGGTATGTATGCATATGAGCAGTATCAGAACGGTTGGTACATTTATAAATCCTGTATTCCTTATGCCGGCTGTGCCACCTTCTATGTTTACAAGGATAAATCTGTTATCCGGCACTCCGGATTATATGATGCAGGGTACTTCTCCGAGGCTCGCTTGATTCCTGCGCAGAATAAGATACGACCAGACTGGTAATATTATTATATATTAGTAATCAATCTATTATTTATGAAAGAGAAAAAAAAGAATGAAGAATTTCACTCCAGACGTGAATTCTTTAAAAAAGCGGTGAAAGGAATACTTCCTTTTTTAGGGGCTGTTATGATCGTTCCTTCTATTTTGTCTTCTTGTGACGATCCTGACGATGACGAATCGTATGGTGGTGGCGGTTCTTCCGGTGGCGGTTCTTCAAGTTGCTCTACTTGTGTAGGAGGGTGTGGAGCGAGTTGTGCCACTGCATGTCGGGGGAAGTCGTCTTATTATCCTTCTGGATGTTCGGGAACTTGTAAAAGTGCGTGTTTAAGTACATGTAAGGGTTTGTGTATGGCTACTGCCCGGAAAGGGCTTTAAATATTTAAGGTATGAAAAAGAAAATCAAGAATGAAGAACTTTATTCAAGGCGTGAATTCTTCAAAAAAGCAGTGAAAACAGCCTTGCCGATTATAGCTACAGTGGTATTGGTTAGCAATCCTGTTGCTTCTAAAGCAGCTAAAGTCGCTATGGGGTGTGAAAGTTATTGTACAGGTTCTTGTTACCGTGCCTGCTATCATGGCTGTAACAACACCTGTATGGGAACTTGTGAGAGAACTTGCCAAGGTAGTTGTATAGGGACCTGTCGAGGTACCTGTACAGGCTCGTGTACAGGTTCATGTGCGGGATGGAATAACTATTAACATGTAAAAGGATATGCTGCATTTAGTGGGTATATCCTTTTTAAATCATAAAATGATGGGACAAATAAAGGAAGCTAAAAAACTGTGGCAAGATGGCATAGCTAAAAATATAACTTTTATTGTTACGAAAGATTGCCAATTAGCATGTAAATATTGTTATCTCGTAGGTAAGAACTCGAAAGAACGTATGTCTTGGGACATTGCCAAACAAGCTATTGATTATATATTGGATAATGAACAGAGTTTTCAGGAAAAATCAGTAGTTTGGGACTTTATCGGCGGAGAGCCTTTTCTTGAAATAGAATTGATAGAAAAAATATGTAATTATATAAAGATTGAATTGTTTAAACGAAATCATCATTGGTTTGATTCATATCGCTTTAGTTTTTCTACTAATGGTCTTAATTATCATGAGGAAAAAGTACAGAGCTTTATTAAGAAAAATATAGATCATTTGAGTATCGGTATAACTATTGACGGGACAGAATTAAAACATGATCTTAACCGTATTTATAAGAACACCGGAAAAGGCTCATATAAGGATGTGGTACGAAATATTCCGCTGTGGTTAGAACAGTTTCCCGGTGACGGTACTAAAGTGACGATTAGTAGCCCGGATCTCCCGTATATAAAAGAAAGTGTCTTGCATTTGTATAATTTAGGTATTCATGAGGTCAATATTAATTGTGTATTCGAAGATGTATGGCAAGAGGGTGATGACTCTTTGTTTGAGGAGCAACTGATTCAACTGGCCGATTCGATTATTGATAATGGACTTTATGAGAAAAACGATTGCTCTTTTTTTTCCGAGCATTTGGGTAAGCCTTTGGACTGTAAATTGCAAAATCAGAATTGGTGTGGTGCCGGAATGATGTTGGCGGTAGATGCGGCCGGTAACTTTTATCCTTGTACACGTTTTGCCCAATATTCTCTCCGAAACAAAAAAGCATGGATTATAGGTAATGTGCATGATGGTCTTGATAAAAATAAATTGCGTCCTTTTTTAACTCTTGACCGATGTACACAAAGTACCCCGGAATGTATTGATTGCGAGGCGGCTGAGGGATGCGCTTGGTGTCAAGGTGAGAATTATGATGCGGCGGATACAAATACGATTTATCAACGTAGTACGGCTATTTGCAAAATGCATAAAGCGCGTGTTCGAGCCAATAATTACTATTGGAACAAACTTTACCGGAAACTGGAATCGGAGGATGAATGTGACAGGTCTGGAACGGGCAAGAATGAGTCAAACGATATAAATAGTTAATTTTATGCTTCAATATCTTGTAATTTTATTAGACGATACGAGCGTTTCTTATTGTCATTATGATAACCGGAAATCTGAACACAGATTAATTAGTCTGGAAAATTTAAAGGCAGGTATTCTTTTTGCTATGAAAGAAAACCTGATGCTTCAATTTGTGTATCCGCATTATGAATTACCGCAAGCCTATAAAGATGAGATAGAAACAATCGATCATAGCAAAATTGTTCCGGTAGAATACCGGGATGAGGCTGATGTGGTGGTTCTTGATGATTGGGAACAGTTGTCGGTATCAGGTTGTGATATTCAAAAAACTTATGTATTGAGAACAGGAAAGACCGGCTTCTTTAAAAATTATACAATTCTTAATGAAGTGTTGGATAAGGTTTTAAGGTTGAATGTTGTTCTGGTTGATATTGATACCTTTACCGAATCTGATTTCGATATCTATAAATCGGTTTTAGATGAATTGGCTTTAAAACTGAAAGGCATGTATCTGGAAGGAATGGCTCCGCAATTGAATTTATTGACCGACCGTATGATGCTGGACAAAATGAATAATTGTAATGCCGGAGTTGAAAATATTACATTGGCTCCTGATGGTAAATTCTATATTTGTCCTGCATTTTATTTGGCTGACGACGGGTATTCCATCGGCAGCTTGGTTGAAGTTTTGGATATAAAAAATCCAAAACTCTATAAACTATCTTACGCACCTCTGTGTCGCAATTGTGATGCATACCAATGTAAACGGTGTATTTGGATGAATTGGAAAACGACTTTAGAGGTAAATACACCCTCGCATGAGCAGTGTGTAGTAGCTCATCTGGAGCGTAATACCTCTCGCTCATTACTGCTTGATATTCGCCGGTACGGGACATTTCTTCCCGGACATGAGATAAAAGAGATTACATATTTGGATCCATTTGATGTGAGACAGGAGTTTTGATGTGTTATAAGGATACTCTTATGGAGTATGCTTTCCTCGGGAAAGTTGTTGTATGAGTAAATAAAAAAAATGAGTATTATGAAAAAACTGGTAGGAACTGTTACAAATGAAGAAAAGTGTGAAATTCAAACACTTTTTGAGCGGCGTAACGGATTGAACGAATTGGCCGGAATACTTACTGTAGATAATGAAGTGCTGTATGAAAAGTTAGTAAAAGATATAGGTGAAACCGGTATGAAATTTCAGAATTGGTGGGATCGTATGTCAAGTCAATATCAATGGGAAAGTACCGAAAATGGTAATTGGGAGATTGATTTTGATACAAATGAAATTTATTTAATATACGAATGATGATACAACCTTTAATGATTGGCACTACTGAATTAATTGTGATTGGGGGTGCTGTACTGCTTTTATTTGGTGGAAAGAAGATTCCGGAGCTGATGCGTAGCTTAGGACAGGGAGTGAAAAATTTCAAGGAAGGCATGCACGAAAAAAGTGAGCCGGAAGATGAATCGTTGTTGGAAAAAACGGAAGTTACAGACGAGTTGAAAAGGATAGATGAAGAATAAATCGGATGATATTCAGCTTTTGACATTCGGGGGGCATCTGGAGATGTTGAGAAAGATGCTCTTCCGTATTGTCTTGGTTATAGTCGTGTTCACGATATTGATTTTTTCTTTTAAAGAGTGGACTTTTCAACTTTTATTAGCTCCGCGTGAATGGAATTTTGCTACTTATAGATGTATTGAAGAATTTGTCCGTTGGTGCGGATTTGATTTTCGGTTTGAACCTTATCAGATCGATCTGATAAGTACAGAATTGGCATCGCAGTTTATGATGCATATTTCATCATCGGTGTATTTGGCTTTGTTGGGGGCTTCACCCTATATATTATACGAGTTGTTTCGTTTTATAAGTCCGGCTTTATATGAAAACGAGAAAAAGTACTCTTTGATGATAGTTGTATCCATGTATGTCCTTTTTTCATTGGGAGTATTGATGAATTATTACATTGTATTTCCTGTTTCATTCCGATTTTTAGGAACTTATCAAGTGGATCCGTCCATTCGAAGTACGATAACCTTGGCATCTTATATCTCAACTTTTTCAACTCTGACATTTGTTATGGGACTGGTTTTTCAATTACCTGTAGTGGCATTTATATTGGCTAAGCTCGAATTGATTACTTCTACTTTTATGGTTCGATACAGAAGACATGCCTTTATCGGTGTTATGGTAACGGCTGCCATTATTACTCCGCCGGATTTGTTTACTTTGATATTGGTGACGGTTCCAATGTATTTGTTGTATGAACTATGCATTGTCATAATTAAGCGGATAGAATAAAAATTAAGTATTTATATTGCTTCTTAGGTGATTATTGTGCTATCTTTGTCTACAGGAACTTTTTAAACTCCAAAAGATTATGAGTAACAAGATTTATCCCATCGGTATACAGAATTTTGAGAAACTTCGTTTGGGAGGTTATTTTTATATTGATAAGACCGCACTCATCTATAAAATGGTCAAGACAGGTAGCTACTATTTTCTTAGCCGCCCCCGCCGTTTTGGGAAGAGTCTGCTCATTTCTACGCTTGAAGCGTATTTTCAGGGGAAAAAAGAACTTTTTGAGGGGCTGGCGATGGAGAAACTTGAAACGGAGTGGAGGCGGCATCCGATTCTTCATATGGACCTTAATATCGGAAAGTATGATACGCCGGATAGTCTTGACCGTATATTGAACAAGGCTTTGACGGATTGGGAAGCCATTTATGGTACAGGGGCGGCTGAAACGACTTTGGCGTTGCGCTTTGCCGGTATTATAAAGCGGGCTTATGAACAGACAGGTGAGCGAGTCGTTATTCTGGTCGATGAATATGACAAACCAATGCTTCAGGCTATCAATAACGAGGCCTTGCAAGCCCATTTCCGCGATACATTAAAACCTTTTTATGGCGTTTTGAAAACGATGGATGGCTGCATCCGGTTCGGTATGCTGACGGGGGTTACGAAGTTTGGCAAGGTGAGCGTTTTCAGTGACTTGAACAATCTGGATGATATCTCGATGTGGGATGAGTACGTAGGTCTTTGCGGTATTAGCGAACAGGAGTTGTATGATTATCTCACTCCGGAAATGCATGAATTTGCAGCTGCTCAGCAGATGGATTATGAAAAGTTTTGTTCAGAGTTGCGTGAGTGCTATGACGGCTATCATTTTGTGGAAGATTCCATCGGTATTTATAATCCTTTTAGTCTCTTGAATGCTTTCAAACGGAATAAATTCGGTAGTTATTGGTTTGAGACAGGGACACCTACTTATTTGGTTGAGTTGTTGAAGAAGCACCATTACAATTTAGAACGTATGACACACGAAGAGACCAGTGCCGATGTGCTGAACAGTATCGATTCTTCGTCTACCGATCCTATCCCGGTTATTTATCAAAGTGGTTATCTGACAATTAAGGGATACGATCCTGAATTTGCTATCTATCGTTTAGGGTTTCCTAATCGGGAGGTAGAAGAAGGTTTTGTTCGGTTTTTATTACCTTTTTATGCTAATTCCAATGTGGTGCAGTCCCCTTTTGAAATTCAGAAGTTTGTGAGTGAGATACGTTCCGGTGATTATAACGCATTTTTCCGTCGTCTTCAAAGTTTCTTTGCAGATACTCCTTATGAATTGATCCGTGATTTGGAGCTACATTATCAAAATGTCCTTTTTATCGTCTTTAAACTTATCGGCTTTTATGTTCATGTAGAGTACCATACGGGACAGGGACGTATTGATCTTGTTTTACAGACGGACAAATTTATTTATGTTATGGAGTTCAAATTAGATGGCACGGCAGAGGCCGCATTGCAGCAAATCAATGAGCGGCAATATACCCGTCCTTTTGAATCCGATCCTCGTGAACTTCTCAGGATTGGTGTGAATTTTAGTTCGGAGACACGAAATATAGAGAAGTGGATTGTGGAATAATCTTTTTCCGGTTTAATTCTACGCCGGGGTAATAATTATCTTATCCCCCCGGCATCATCTTTCTTTGAATTATGTTATCTTTGCCCTCTATATATAGAAGAACGGGAATGTAATTTTATGGAAGAAGATTTCAATATACGTAATCAACAACTGACCAGTAAAGAACGGGATTTTGAAAATGCGCTCCGTCCGCTTAGTTTCGAGGATTTTAGCGGACAGGATAAAGTCGTGGAGAATCTCCGTATTTTTGTAAAGGCAGCCCGTCTCCGTGGAGAGGCACTTGATCATGTGCTGTTGCACGGTCCTCCCGGATTGGGAAAAACTACACTTTCAAATATTATTGCCAATGAACTTGGGGTAGGCTTTAAAGTCACCTCCGGTCCGGTGCTCGACAAACCCGGTGATCTTGCCGGTGTGCTCACCAGTCTTGAACCCAACGATGTTCTGTTTATCGATGAAATCCATCGTTTGTCTCCTGTGGTGGAAGAATACTTGTATTCTGCCATGGAGGATTATCGTATCGATATAATGATAGATAAGGGGCCGTCTGCACGAAGTATTCAGATTGATTTGAATCCGTTTACTTTGGTAGGTGCAACTACCCGTAGCGGCTTACTGACAGCACCGTTGCGTGCACGTTTCGGCATCAACCTGCATCTTGAATATTACGATGATGACGTGTTAAGTAATATTATCCGGCGTTCGGCTGCTATTTTGGATGTGCCTTGCTCGATACCCGCAGCAGGCGAGATAGCTTCACGCAGTCGCGGTACGCCTCGTATTGCCAATGCGCTGCTTCGTCGTGTCCGTGACTTCGCACAGGTGAAAGGCTCCGGTTCCATCGATACGGAGATCGCTACTTTTGCTCTCGAAGCATTGAATATTGACAAATATGGTTTGGATGAGATAGATAACAAGATACTCTGCACCATTATCGATAAGTTTAAAGGCGGCCCCGTGGGATTGACAACCATTGCTACCGCGTTAGGTGAAGATGCCGGAACCATTGAAGAGGTATATGAACCGTTTCTCATCAAAGAAGGGTTCTTGAAACGGACTCCCCGCGGGCGTGAAGTAACTGAGCTTGCTTATAAACATTTGGGACGGAGTATTTATAATAGTCAACAAACATTGTTTTGATTTACGATCAGACGATTTACGACTTACGATTGAAATTGTACCGTAAATTATTTCTGAATCGTCTGATAGTAAATCGTCTAATTGTAAATAAAATACATGGCCGGATTAAAATCATTGGCAAAAGACACCGCTATCTATGGTGTCAGTAGTATCGTAGGGCGTTTCCTCAATTATCTGCTGGTGCCTATTTATACTATTTCCATGCCTGCTTCTACGGGAGGATACGGTGTGATTACGAATATGTATGCAATTACGGCGTTACTGCTTGTTCTGCTTACGTGTGGTATGGAAACCGGTTTTTTCCGTTTTGCCAATAAGGGTGACGATGACCCTATAAGGGTTTATTCTACTACTTTGCTTACCGTCGGATCGATTTCTCTTTCATTCCTGGCAGTCTGTCTGTTGTTTTTGAAGCCGATAGCCGGTGTGATGGGGTATGAAGAGCATCCTTGGTATTTGGGGATGATGCTGATAGTAATAGCTATGGATGCCATTCAGGCCATTCCTTTTGCTTACCTGCGTTATAAGAACCGTCCTATTAAGTTTGCCGCTTTGAAGATGCTGTTTATCTTCGCCAGCATTGCATTGAATATTGTTTATTTCGTATTTATGAAAGGAACCGATGTCGGTGCGGCTTTTCTGATCAATCTGATTTGTACATCGTTGGTGATGGTCTGCCTGATATCTGAGTTGCGTGGTTTCCGCTATACGCTCGACCGTGATTTAGTGAAGCGGATGTTTCGTTATTCCTTTCCCATTCTGATATTGGGTATTGCAGGTATACTGAATCAGGTTGTCGATAAAATCATTTTCCCGTTTGTCTATCCCGATGAAGCAGAGGCGGCCGTACAGTTGGGAATATATGGTGCAACAAGTAAAATAGCCATGATCATGGCTATGTTTACACAGGCATTCCGCTTTGCTTATGAACCGTTTGTGTTTGGCAAAAGCAGAGAGAAAGACAACCGGCAGATGTATGCACAGGCTATGAAGTTCTTTATCATCTTCACGTTATTGGCATTTCTTGCAGTGATGTTTTATCTCGATATCCTTCGTTATGTCATCGGGCGTGACTATTGGGAAGGATTGAAGGTAGTTCCTATCGTTATGGCTGCCGAAATGTTTATGGGGGTATATTTCAATCTTTCCTTCTGGTATAAACTGACAGATGAAACAAAGTGGGGTGCTTATTTTTCTATAACGGCCTGTACGATTGTTATTCTGATGAACGTTTTCCTTATTCCCGTTTATGGTTATGTGGCTTGTGCCTGGGCCGGTTTCACCGGATACGCAGTTGCCATGCTGCTGTCTTACTTTGTCGGGCAAAAGAAATATCCGATAAATTATGATTTGAAAAGTATCGGTGGATACGTACTTTTAGCATTGGTCATCTACGCTGTGGGAGAATGGATGCCTTTGGAGAATACAGTACTCCGTTTGCTTTTCCGTACAGTGTTATTGGCTGTATTTATAGCATATATTATTAAACATGACTTACCATTGAAGCAAATCCCTGTTATTAATCGTTTTTTAAGGAGGTAAAATATGAAAACAGACAATCGGAACATTTTTGCCATAAAGAGCTTTCTCCGCGAGTATCTTGACTTACGAAAGGACAAAGATAATGAGTTGGAAACCATCGATTCCATCCGCAAGGGAGTCGAATTCAAAGGGGCCAATCTGTGGATTCTGATATTTGCCATTTTTATGGCATCATTGGGATTGAATGTGAACTCTACTGCCGTAATAATCGGTGCGATGTTGATCTCTCCGTTGATGGGGCCTATTATGGGAGTGGGGCTTTCCGTTGGAATGAATGATTTTGAACTGATGAAACGCTCTTTGAAGAGTTTTCTTATTACGACTGCATTCAGCGTAACCACCGCTACTGTTTATTTTCTTTTTACCCCTATTGCTGAGGCGCAATCGGAACTCTTGGCGCGTACATCTCCTACCATTTATGATGTTTTTATAGCTCTCTTCGGTGGATTGGCCGGTGTTGTGGCTCTCTCTACCAAGGAGAAAGGAAATGTGATACCGGGTGTTGCCATCGCCACTGCATTGATGCCGCCACTTTGTACGGCAGGATACGGATTGGCATCCGGCAATCTGATTTACTTTCTCGGTGCTTTTTATCTCTATTTCATAAATTCTGTCTTTATCAGTCTGGCTACCTTTCTCGGTGTGCGGGTAATGCATTTTCAGCGAAAAGAATTTGTAGATAAGAATCGGGAAAAAACGGTTCGCAAATACATTATCCTTATTGTCATTATTACCATGTGCCCGGCTGTTTATCTGACTTTTGGCATTATTAAGAGCACTTTCTATGAAACGGCTGCCAATCATTTCATCAATACGGAACTGAACTTTGAGAATACGCAGGTACTCGACAAGAAGGTGAGTTATGAACATCGCGAAATACGTGTCGTCCTTATCGGGCCGGAAGTTCCTGAGGCCTCGATAGAGCTGGCGCGTAGTAAGATGGAGCGATACAAGTTGGAAGAGACTAAGCTCATCGTATTACAGGGAATGAATAATGATGCGATGGACATTTCGTCTATACGGGCTATGGTGATGGAAGACTTCTACAAAAACAGTGAACAGCGCTTGCAAGAACAGCAAAAGAAGATCGCTGCTTTGGAGAAGAACTTGGAGAAATATAAATCTTATGATGAAATGAGCCGTACCATCATACCCGAATTGAAAGTATTATATCCTTCGGTGACGGCGGTCTCTATTTCTCATACTTTGGAGACTACGGTAGATTCGTTGAAAACGGATACGGTTGCACTTGCTGTGTTGAAGTTTGGCCGCCATCCGAGCGAAAGTGAGAAGAAGAAAATCTCCGAATGGCTGCAAGCCCGTGTAGGAGCGAAGAAGTTACGTCTGATAACCGAATGATGCTTCTTTGATTTGAATTATAAAAAATGTCCACTTAATCCCCCAATTGAATGAAACTTAAACTATTTGCAATGATTGCTCTTTTCCTTTCATCGGCCGCCCATGCCGATGAAGGGATGTGGCTGTTAGGGAATTTGAATAAACAAACGCAGAAATCGATGAAAGAGCTTGGTTTGCAGATGCCCGCTAAGAAACTTTATAATCCTAAAAAAGCCTCTTTGAAAGATGCTGTAGTCAGTTTCGGGGGATTTTGTTCCGGTGTTGTCGTTTCGGAAGACGGATTGGTCTTTACCAATCATCACTGCGGTTTCAGTAGCGTACAACAACATTCTACGGTTGAACACGATTATTTGAAAGAGGGGTTTGTAGCCCGCACTTTTGAAGAAGAACTGCCTAATCCGGAACTGTATGTCCGTTTTTTACTGCGTACGGAAGATGTGACGAAACGCGTGCTCAAGGTAACCCGTGACTCCATGACCGAGCCGGAACGTATAGCGGCCGTCGATTCCATTACACGTTTGATAGCCGATGAGGTGAGCCTCAAAGACTCTACACTTGTGGGGGTAGTTGATGCTTATTATGGCGGAAATGAATTTTGGTTGTCGGTTTATCGCGATTTCAACGATGTGCGACTGGTATTTGCTCCTCCGTCTTCTATTGGAAAATTTGGTTGGGATACGGATAATTGGATGTGGCCGCGCCATACCGGTGATTTCTCGGTTTTTCGTATTTATGCCGATAAGAAGAACGAACCGGCCGATTATTCACCCGATAATGTGCCTTATCACCCGTCGTATGTAGTTCCTGTCTCATTGGATGGGTACAAGGAAGGTTCTTTCTGTATGACTTTGGGTTATCCGGGCAGTACGGAACGTTTTCTATCTTCTTTTGGCATTGAAGAGATGATGAACGGCATGAACCAGGCGATGATAGATGTGCGTGGTGTGAAACAGGCTATCTGGAAGCGCGAGATGGATCGTAGAGACGATATCCGCATTAAGTATGCTTCTAAGTATGATGAAAGTTCTAATTATTGGAAAAACAGCATAGGAACGAACAAGGCGATCCGTAAGCTGAAAGTACTTGAGAAGAAGCGGGAGTTGGAAGCTACATTGAGGCAATGGATTCAGAATACTCCTGCTGAGCGTGAAAAGCTGATGCATCTGCTCTCTTCGCTCGAATTGAACTATAAGAGTCGGCGGGAAGTGAATCGGGCGCTGGCTTATTTCGGTGAATCGTTCATTAACGGGCCGGAGTTGGTACAGTTGTCGCTCGAAATTCTTAATTTTGATTTTGAAGCAGAGGAGAAGCAGGTGGTTGCACGGTTGAAAAGTTTATTGGAAAAGTATGCCAATCTGGATATTGACATTGATAAGGAGGTGTTTACAGCACTTTTGAGAGAATATCGCGAAGAGGTGCCTGCCAAGTATCTGCCACCGATGTATCAGACTATCGATACACTTTATAATGGCAATGAGCAGGCTTATATCGACACTTTGTATGCCCGCTCGGAAATAACTTCTCCAAGAGGCCTGAAACGCTTTCTGGAACGTGATACAACGTTCAATATCATCGACGATCCTGCAATCTCGTTAGGTATCGACCTTATTGTGGCTTATTATGATATGAATCATGCGGTAGTGGAGGCTTCGGAAAAGATAGAGAGAGATGAGCGGTTATTCAATGCGGCTGTTCGCCGGATGTATGCCGATCGTAATTTTTATCCGGATGCCAATTCGACTATGCGGCTTAGCTTTGGAACAGTTTGCAGCTATTCTCCGTTCAATGGGGCGGTTTATAATTATTATACTACTCCGATGGGAATATTCGAAAAGATGCGTGATCATCAGGGAGATCCGGATTTTGAGGTCAGCCCGCGTTTATTGGAACTGTTCAGTGCCGGAGATTTTGGACGTTATGCGGATGAAAAGGGAGAAATGAAGGTATGTTTTATCTCTAATAACGATATTACGGGCGGAAACTCCGGTAGTGCGATGTTCAATGCAAAAGGTGAGTTGTTGGGGCTTGCTTTCGATGGAAATTGGGAAGCGATGAGCAGTGATATTGTTTTTGAACCGGATTTGCAACGTTGCATTGGTGTGGATGTGCGCTATATGCTTTTTATTATAGAGAAATATGGCGGGGCGGCCAATTTGATCAAGGAACTGAAAATCAATGGTTCCAAATAGAAGAGGGGGGCAAGGCTAAAATGAACAATTGATGAAGGGTATCAAGTTTCAGATTAAAAATTCATTTTCTTTAAAGTTGAGCTTTGGCACATTCTTCCTCTCTGGATGGCCGGTCAATATCTTGTAAATGCCGGGTGACTTTACCGTTTTAGTATTATTACCGTTACTGCAGTAATGATTAAGGCGATTCCCAAGCCGATGCTGCTTGTGAAAGGTTCTCCGAACATAAAGATGCCGACACATACGGCGGTGACCGGTTCCATAGCTCCTAAAACCGAAGTAAGGGTAGAACCGATGCATTTCACGGCTCTCACCAGTGCCAGATTGGAGATGACGGTTGGAATGATGGCGAGCATCATCAGATTCCCGGCTATGTGCCAATTACCGATAGGTTGGATATCTCCTGTGGCATTGATTCCTGCAAGAAGCAATAAAGTTCCGAATAGAAATACATAAAATGTGAGTCGTAATCCTTTCATTTGGCCGACTTTTAATTGACTTACGGTTACCAGATAAAGTGCATATCCCAAAGCTGAAAGAAGGACAATAAGAATGCCGGTGATCGTGATATTGCCCGAATCGTCACCTTGAGACAGGAAAAACACTCCGCTTACAGCGAGAATAATTGCCAGAAAACGCCAGATGGATTTCTTTTCACGGAAGAATAGCATCATTATCAAAGTGGTCAGTACCGGATACATGAAGTGAAGGGTGGTAGCGATGCCGCTCGCCATGAATTTATATCCCCAGAATAGGAATACGGCGGACATCAGATAAAGAAATGCCAACAATACGAGTGAAGGGATATCCCGGCGGTTGATACGGAAAGATTGTCCGTCGAGTAACAAGATAAGCCCCAGTGCCAGTGTGGCAAAAGCAAACCGGTATAATAAAATTGATTCGAACTGCATCCCTTGCCGCATCACCGGAATGGTGAATAGCGGAATGAGGCCGAAAGATGCCGAAGACAGCAGTCCGTAGAGAAAACCGTTTAATTTATTCATACTTTAAGGAATAGGGTTCATTGTTTTGAAAAACGCCGCAAAGGTAATAAAATAACTTGAGTCCTACATAACTTTTATCCTATCGGCCGCCGTTCTTTATGGATGTTCCTTCCCGGAAGAGGAGAAGTTATGCCGTATGGTTCTTATTGCCGGGTTGAACTTAAATAGAGTGCTGTTCCGAAAAAAAAGAGACTGAATCCCTGATTGGAAACAGTCTCACTTCCTTTGCTGAAAAGGATATTCTTATTTTTTCTTTGGTTTTCTGCGTGCCCAGCCTTCTTCACTGAAATCCGGTTCTTCATCTTTGAAGAATTGCTTCCAATCGTCTTTCTTTCCACGTGCATTTTTATAACCGCGTTCTTCACGGCTTGGCTTTTGCTTCTTGCTGTCGGTGGAAGCAGGCGTTTTGCTTGCTTTTTCTTTGCGCGGTTTAGCTGATGCCGATGTGGAATTATCTTTTTGAGTATCTTTACTTCTGCCGTTTCTACCTTTGACGCCACTTTTATCATTGCTTCTGTCGCTGTTTCTACGGCCTTCTCCGCCCTCTTCTCCGGCAATTTCGACCGAAACCCTGCGACCGTTCCAGTTTGCGCGATTTAAGGCTTTTATTACATTCTGAGTCTCTTTTTCTTCTACTTCAAAGAAAGAGAAGTTTTTCATCAGATCGATACGCCCCAACTCAATACGTCCACGGGTGTTACTGTTCAGCAGGCTGATCAGTTCACTGGGAAAAAAATTATCCATCTTACCCAAGTTGATGAACAGGCGGGTGAATCCCGGTGCTGCCTTGCGGCTGCCACCTTCACGACCTCCGCGATCTTCACGGCTTCCACGTTCACCACGGCTGTCGGTAGCTGTTTGTATTTCTTCACGGTCACGATAGTACTCTAAGAAACGGTTGAACTCCATCGATACCATACGTTTGATAACGTCTTCTTTGCTCAACCATTCCAGTTTACGATAAATATCGGGCATAAAGTCGGCAATCTCCTCTTCATTGACCTTTACTTTTTCGATATCATCAATTACCTTGATGAGTTGTTTCTCACAGATTTGCTTCCCTGTGGGTACCTGCTCCATGATGAACTTTTTGCCGATGATACGCTCTATTTCGCGCATTTTGCCCTTCTCGCGCATATTGACGATGGCAATGGAAATTCCGGTTTTCCCGGCACGTCCGGTACGTCCGCTACGGTGGGTATAACTTTCCGTATCGTCTGGCAGGCCGTAATTGATCACATGTGTAAGGTCGTTTACGTCCAATCCGCGTGCGGCTACGTCTGTAGCTACAAGGATTTGGATATTCCGTTGGCGGAACTTCTGCATAACGGCGTCACGCTGCGCCTGTGAGAGTTCGCCATGCAGTGAGTCGGCATTGTAACCTTCCTGCATCAGTTTGTCGGCAATTTCCTGTGTCTCTTTACGGGTACGGCAGAAAACGATGCCGTATATCTGCGGGCAATAGTCTGCCACGCGTTTCAGTACGGCATATTTGTCTTTCGCTTGCACCATATATGCAATATGCTTTACACTGTTGGTGCTTTCATTTTTGCGGCCGATAGTGATTTCTTTGGCGTCGCGGAGGTATTTTTTGGAAATACGGGCAATCTCCGGACTCATGGTCGCTGAGAAAAGGAGCGTATTGCGTTCTTGGGGAACATCTGCCAGAATAGCATTGATACTGTCTGTGAATCCCATATTCAACATTTCGTCCGCTTCGTCCATTACGACGTTGCTGATGGTAGACAGTGAAACGGTTTTACGTTCCATCAAGTCCAGCAAACGTCCCGGAGTGGCTACTATGATATGTACACCGCGTTTCAAACTACGTATCTGGCTGTCTATCGACGATCCGCCATATACGGGCAGTACTTTCAGTCCGTCAATGTATTTGGAATAATCGTTCAAATCACCCGCTATTTGCAGGCAAAGCTCCCGTGTAGGGCAAAGGATAAGTGATTGGGGAACACGGTTTTTTACGTTAATCTGTTGTATCAGCGGCAAACCAAATGCGGCTGTCTTCCCTGTTCCCGTTTGGGCAAGAGCTACTACATCATTATTTTCTCCTAAAAGGTACGGAATCACTTCCTCTTGTACCGGCATGGGATTCTCATATCCCATTTCTTCGACTGCTCTACGTATCTCAGGAGAAACGCCAAGCTCTTCAAATGTCTTCATTAAATCTCTGTATATCTTTATATTCGGTGGCAAAGATAGAGATTAATTATGAATTATGAATTATAAATTACAAATTATTCGAGCATAATGTTTTGTAGTTTCTCTATATTTTCCGCAGTTAGCCCAAGTCCTTTCCGCAGATAAGTGGGGATATCGGAATAGGTCCGTTCGATCTCTTCTTTCGCTGCATTCAGAAAATCCTCTTTGGCTGTATAGACGGTGGTAATGGCTTCTTGCGAATTCACCGGAAGCTTGTAGGCATACTTAGACGCTTTGGGAATGTTGAAATAATCATTGCTCAGGCGGTAATCCTGCATGATGATATCTTCGTTTACACCCAATGTGGCGAGCACGAGTGCAGAAGCAATGCCCGTACGTCCTTTGCCGGAAGAACAGTGGATGATGGCCGGATAATTACTGCGATCGAGCAGAAGTTCAAATAATTTTTTGTATTCATCGCGATAGTTTATTACCAATTCGCGGTTCATGCGTTCCACGATCCGGTTGATTGTGTCGCCTTTTATTTTCCCTTCCTGTATTCCCTGCAACACTTTCTCCATATTTCCCGTAGCGATAGGAATATGCACCACATTGAAACCTTTCTGGATCTGCGGATAGTTATTCAGCTCTTCGGGAGTACGGAGGTCGATGATGGTCCTTATGCCCATATTTCTCAACTCCCGGCGTGCGGCACAACCTAAACTGTCGATTTGTGCAGAACGGTAGAGCATTCCCCAACGGACATTTTTCCCTGTAGTGGAGGATCTGTATCCTCCTAAGTCGCGGAAATTTTGTATTCCGGGGATATTGATGTTACGGGTAGCCACCTTCACGCGGTATTTATTATTGAATACCATTGTATAATAGTAGCGTCGGGAGGGGTCGTCTGTGACAATGACCATTTTCCCTTCAGAAATGGGAGCGGCCGCAATCGGCATTGTTTCCGGGATTAACTCCGGATTGGCGGATGCATAAACTTTCACCTGCCCGTGTATGAGAGGGGCGGTTTCCCATTTGATGATGCAGTTTCCTACGTTGTTCTCCTCACAGACAACCGAGATATTCGGCGGAGTTTTGGAGCAGGATGGAAACAGCACGAGGACGGTCAGCCAGCTTAACAGGTTCTTATACATAGTATAATTTGTCTAATAACTCTATATGCAAAGATAGGAATTACTGGCGCACAATATAATTCCTTTGCGATTATTAGCCAAAGTATAGGGTTTTTAACGTGGATATATTGCCACAGAATGATGCATGACCGGGAGGGAAAACGGGATTCTCACATTATTCCGTGGCGATATGTTGGTATTACAGGCTCTTTGCAAATTCTTTTGAAATTGAATTGTTAAAGCTCTTACACACTTCTGCTGCAAAGTCTTTACCGTGCCGGATGATTTTATCCCAGGTGTTTTCGTCCAGATTGTCGAGATCACGATAACGCACGTCGTATTTCAACATCCCATAAATAAGTCCTGCATTGAAGTTGTCCCCTGCACCGATTGTGCTGACGGCCTTTAACGGTTCTATCGGATATTCTTTTCTGCAATTTCTGGTACGTAATGAGATCTGTTCGGCTCCTGCGGTGCAAATGAAGTTCGGGCAATAGAACTGGATCTTATCTTTATATATCTTGTCTGCGTCATTCAGGCCGTACATATAGAAGAAATCTTCTGCCGATCCGCGTACAATGTCGGCATATTCCAGATTCTCGATGATGGTTGATGTCAGCTTGATAGCTTCGTCCTTATGTGAACTCCGGAAATTGGGATCGTAATAGATGATCGCTTTCTTCTCTTTTGCCGTTTCCAGCAATTCCAGTATCTTGTCGCGAAGCACAGGGTTAAGGGCGTAATACGAACCGACTATTACTATATCGTCTTCATGGATTTCCGGAAACAGGACGTCGAGCCTTTGTTTGGGGTAGTCTTTATAAAAAATGTATTCCGCATCACTGTGCTCATTCAGGAATGCGAGTGATACGGGTGATTTTCCATCCGGGAATACATTGACGTGGTCTGTCGGTATGTTGTTTTCACGCATGAATTGCAGGATGATGTTTCCTACGCGGTCGTTTCCTGTTTCGCTGATAAAAGAGACATTTACTCCTGCCCGTCCCAACGAGACGATACCATTGAATACAGAACCGCCCGGTACGGCGGCCGAAGGCTGGTTTCCTTCGAAAATAATGTCGAGGATCGTTTCACCGATACCGATTACTTTACGCATAGTTCTCTTGATTTTTCTCCAAGATAGCCGCCGTGATGGCGTTTGGAATATTCTTCAATGGTGAATTGGGTCTTTTGCATGGTCTGTACCACCAGAATGTCGCCGATGACGGTCATAACGGTAGTCGATGTGGTAGGAGTCATTCCTAATGTACATACCTCTGCCGGCTTACCGGTACTGAGACAAACGTCCGATTCATCAGCCAAGGGGCTGTCCGGATTTCCTGTGATAACGATGAACTTCAAATTCGGGTTCAAATTATGAGCCAGTTGGGTCAGTTCCACAATCTCGCGTGTTTTGCCGGAGTTGGAGATGAGTAATAACAGGTCATTTTCTTGCAAGATGCCCAAATCTCCGTGTTGCGCTTCGCTCGGATGCAGAAAAACGGAGGGGATGCCCGTAGAGCAAAAGGTCGTTGCGATGTTCATGGCTATTTGTCCGGCCTTTCCCATACCACTGGTCACTAACTTGCCTTTTTTGATGTGTATTTGTTCGATAATCAGGTTTACCGCCTTTTCATACGCATCTGTTATGGGGATGTTCAGCACGGCTTGTGCTTCCTTTTGCAAAAGGTCTTTGATGGATTCTATCATATGGTTGTTATTATTTGTTTTAACTCTTCCAGCGTGTTGGCTACATCGTAGTAAGTCGAGAACGGCTGACGGGCAAATCCTTTTTCTTCGATCTCCTTGAGTGCTTTCAATAGGGTGTCATAAAAGCCGTCCTCATTATAAAAGATCACTTTCTTGTGGTGATAACCGATCGATGCGGCTGCCATCACATGAAATATTTCATCGAGGGTACCTACACCTCCGGGGAGGGCAACGAGTACATCCGATTCTTCTACGATCATGTCCTTACGGTCGCTAAGATTGCGGGTGTTGATGATACGGTCGGGCAATGCGCTCACTTTTCCGTTCTCTTCGAGTTTGGCAGGGACTACGCCGATAATGTGGCCGCCGTTTGTTTTTACTGCTTGCGCTACACATTCCATAAGTCCGAGACTGGCACCGCCATATACAAGAGTTTTTCCTGTTTCTCCCATCCATTTGCCTATCCGGCCGGCCATATCGAAATACATTTTGTCAATGTTTCCCGATGCAGAACAGAATATTCCTATCTTTTCCATACACGTTGTCGCTGTTATAGTCTACAAATATCTGCAATTTTCTATAAACGACAATAAGTTTTATTGTATTTTTGTGGCATCAATAAAACTTAGTCTTGAGAATGAAGAATTTACTAACGGAACAGGTGGAGAAAACTCTGTCGAATGGGTTGAGAGTTATTTGTAAACCTGTTGCTTCTGACGTGACTTATTGTGGTTTTGCTGTTAATGCCGGAACCCGGGATGAAGCTGAGAATGAGCAGGGAATGGCACATTTTGTAGAACACCTTATCTTTAAAGGAACACAGAAACGGAAAGCCTGGCATATATTGAATAGGATGGAAGCGGTGGGAGGAGACTTGAACGCTTACACGAATAAAGAGGAAATGGTAGTCTACTCTGCTTTTCTGACCGATGATCTGTCCCGGGCAGTGGAATTACTGGTAGATATTGTATTTCGTTCTACTTTTCCTCAAAGGGAGATAGAAAGGGAAACCGAAGTGATCATTGACGAAATACAGTCTTATGAAGATAATCCTTCGGAACTTATTTTCGATGATTTTGAAGATATGATCTTTCGTGGACATCCGTTGGGGCGCAACATTTTAGGGCGGCCGGAGTTGTTGAGGCGGTTTCGTACATCCGATGCTTTGGATTTTACAAGGCGGTTGTATCAGCCCTCCAACATGGTTTTCTTTGTTCAGGGAAAGGTCGATTTCAGAAAGCTGGTCGATATGCTCGAAAAATGGATGGCGGATATACCGGCTGGTGAGGTAAAGGGGGTACGTACTCCGCCTCCTCTGTATGTGCCTGAATATCTGGTTATCCCCAAAGACACCCATCAGGCACATGTGATGCTGGGAGCCCGTGCTTACAATGCTTATGACGACAAACGTACAGCCCTTTATCTGCTGAATAATATTTTGGGAGGTCCGGGTATGAATAGCCGCTTGAATGTTGCTTTGCGCGAGCGTCGCGGATTGGTGTATAATGTAGAGTCTAATCTTACCTCTTATACGGATACGGGTGCTTTCTGCATCTACTTCGGGACAGATCCGGAAGACGTGGATACCTGCCTGAGGCTGACCTATAAGGAATTGAAACGGATGCGTGACATGAAAATGACCTCTTCGCAATTGGCGGCAGCCAAGAAGCAGTTGATCGGTCAGATTTGTGTTGCTTCGGATAATTTTGAGAACAATGCACTGAGTATGGCTAAAACCTTTCTGCATTATAATAAGTTTGAGAATCTGGCAGTGGTCTGTAAGCGGATCGAAGCACTGACGGCAGACGATCTGTTGGAAGTGGCGAATGAGATGTTTGCGGAAGAATATCTGTCGACGTTGATTTATAGATAGGAGACAGTAGGAAAATGAAATACGGTTGAATACCGGAAAGCGAGAATATGCGGCCATATTCGGGAAGTATGTATGAATGATAAATTTCCTTTGATTAACTATATACAATAGATCATATCATGAAAGCAAAATCAGTCTTATTGGGTTTATCCCTGGTTGCTCTGCCGGTATTGGCACAGACACCCGTCTATCTGGACGATAGCAAACCTGTTGAAGAGAGAGTAGAGGATGCCTTATCTCGAATGACACTGGAGGAAAAGATTGCGGTCACGCATGCACAGTCTAAATTCTGTTCTCCGGGCGTGGCTCGTTTGGGAATCCCTGAGTTTTGGATGACAGACGGTCCTCACGGCATACGTCCCGAAGTGTTATGGGATGAATGGGACCAGGCAGGATGGACCAATGACTCTTGTGTGGCTTTTCCGGCATTGACCTGTCTGGCCGCTACCTGGGATACCGATATGTCTATGCTCTATGGCAAAAGCATCGGTGAGGAAGCGCGTTATCGCAATAAAACCGTGCTGCTGGGACCGGGAGTGAACATCTATCGTACCCCGTTGAACGGGCGCAATTTTGAATATATGGGCGAAGATCCTTATCTGGCCGGATGTATGGTCGTTCCTTATGTGCAGGGAGTACAGCAGAACGGAGTAGCCGCTTGTGTGAAACATTATGCATTGAATAATCAGGAGGTGAACCGCCATACCACAAATGTCATCGTAGACGACCGCGCCCTTTATGAAATCTATCTCCCGGCTTTCAAAGCGGCTGTGCAGGAGGGCAAAGCGTGGAGTATCATGGGGGCGTACAACTTATACAAAGGCCAGCATGCCTGTCACAATCAATATCTGCTGAATGACATCCTGAAAGGTGAATGGGGATTTGATGGAGTGGTGGTATCCGACTGGGGCGGTGTGCATGATACAGACCAGGCGATAACCAACGGACTCGATATGGAATTCGGTAGCTGGACAGACGGTCTTTCCAACGGGGCAAGCAATGCTTATGATAATTATTATTTAGCGGATCCTTACCTTGAACGTATCCAATCGGGTAAAGCAGGCACAAAGGAACTGGATGATAAAGTGCGCCGCATTCTTCGTCTGGCTTTCCGTACAACGATGGACCGTAACCGGCCTTATGGTGCCATGCGGTCTCCGGAGCATTATGATGCAGCCCGTAAGATAGGGGAAGCGGGTATCGTATTGCTGCAAAACAATGGTAACCTGTTGCCCATCGATTTAGCTAAAACAAAGAAGATTGCCGTGATAGGCGAGAATGCCGTGAAGATGATGACTGTGGGAGGTGGTTCCTCTTCTTTGAAGGTACAGCGGGAAATTTCTCCGTTGGATGGTATACGCAATCGTGTCGGTAATCGTGCGAAAGTGGTTTATGCCCGTGGATATGTGGGGGATGCCAGTGGCGAATACAACGGCGTTGTTTCCGGGCAGAATTTGAAAGATGACCGTAGCCCGGAAGAATTGATTGCCGAAGCTGTCCGGGTGGCCGGTGAAGCCGATTATGTTATTTTCATTGGCGGATTGAATAAGAGTGCGCATCAGGATTGCGAAGACTCTGACCGTACCGGTCTTGGTTTGCCGTACGGTCAGGACAGGGTTATCACGGAATTGGTCAAGGTAAATCAGAATTTAGTCGTGGTCAATGTTTCCGGCAATGCCGTAGCGATGCCTTGGATCAAGGAAGTTCCGGCGGTTTTGCAGGCTTGGTTCTTGGGGTCGGAGGCCGGAAATGCCATCGCTGCCGTATTGATGGGTGATGTAAACCCCTCCGGGAAATTGCCTTTCACTTTTCCTGCCCGTTTGGAGGATGTACCTGCCCATCAGTTGGGTGAATATCCCGGCAGTGAAAAGGTGGGTGACATTGTGAATGAGAAATACAATGAGAGCATCTTTGTAGGCTATCGTTGGGCCGACAAACAGAAGAAAGCGAAGCCGCTTTTCCCGTTTGGTCACGGACTGAGTTATACTACTTTTGAATATGGTAAGCCTGTTGCCGATAAAAAGACGATGACGGCCGACGATACGATTACTTTTACGGTTACTGTAAAGAACACCGGCGACCGTGAAGGGCAAGAGGTCGTGCAGCTTTATATTAGTGATAAGAAATCCTCTTTGCCGCGACCGGTAAAAGAGTTGAAAGGTTTCCGGAAAGTGAAGCTCGCACCGGGCGAGGAGCAGAAGGTCTCTTTTACTGTTGCCAAAGATGCTCTGAGCTTTTTTGATGACGCTAAGCATGAGTGGATAGCGGAACCGGGTAAGTTCGAAGCTGTGATTGCCGCTTCTGCTGCCGATATCAGAGGAGTGGTTCCTTTCGAATTGAAATAAGAAGATAGCGGGGTAGTTTCAACCGGTTTGAAACAGTTTGTTTCTTCGGTATGCAACCATTCGTTTCAATACGTTGGCACTGTCCGTTTCTTCAGTATGCAACTCATCGTTTCAATAGGTTGAAACGATGAGTTGCTTTGGTGGAATAACACAGATAAGCCCATCATCGGCAATCAATTTGCCAATGATGGGCTTATCTTTCAATTAATCGTCTTTTACTGTATGATCTTTCTGACGGTCTTTACTCCATCAACGACTACAGAAAGCAGGTAAACGCCTTTTTTAAGTCCTTCCAGACCTTCCAGTTTGATTTCTCCGCTTCCTTGAAGTCGGTTTGTGACATGATATACGCACAATCCGTCTAAAGAGTAGACGCGGATGCTGGAGGAGGCATTGTCCATATCTGTATACCGGATAACAATGCCATCGGAAATCAGAGTGAAAGGAATCTCAACATTACTTTGTTCATCCGTCAGGACTGGCCGTGATATACCCGTAGGGTTGGATTGCTGGTATTTGACGTAGTCGCGCAGATAGTATCCTAAATGAGGCGGTTGGTTATAAGCCACGTTCTGCCAGCAGATAGACATTCTGTAAATATGGTCGTGCATCAGGCAGGGAACACGGTAAGGAGATGTAAACGGAGTTGAGAAAATCATCAGATTGCTTTTGGTCTTTTCGTCATAATAGATACACTCTTCGCGCCAGTCTCCCAAAATATCGGCTTGCAGAGAGGGGGTATCTTTTATCAGATTCACTCCACAGCCGTAAGTGGAAACAAAGTCGGTAACGGTAGTACAACTGGATGTTTTGTTTACCCATTGCGAGATGACTCCTTTTTCCTGCAATTCTTCGGATAGATTACCTGTCCAGTAAGTGCGGAAATTGACAGACGGGCGTTTGGTGGAGATGGAGTCGCCGTTGCAGTCGAAAGTGATGCTGTTATACTTGCCGTCACTGGTCATATTAAACTTTGCCAATGACCAATATTCGGCTCCACGGGAGAGGGAATCGATATCTGCACAAAGACCACGGCCAATATCTGAGCCCATCTTTCTCCCGGAAAGGATTTCACCGGTTTGGGCATCACGCATCTCGAAACCGTAGGCAGCAGATTTTTCTTCGTGTACCATGAACACTTCCAAACCCTCACGGTCGGGAATGAAATCACCTAAATGAAGGGCATCGCCATGGCCCAATCCGGTGCGGTAGAGTACGCTTCCGTCATGGTCGATGCAACAGGCTCCATAAACAATTTCATCGCATCCGTCACCGTCTACGTCACCTACTGTAAGGCTATGGGCACCTTCACCATAGGCTCCTTTTCCTTTCGTAGTAGATGCGTGCAACCATCTTTTTTTCAGTTCTTTCCCGTCAAAGTCCCAAGCGCACAGGTAAGCGGCTGTATAATAGCCTCTGCACATCACAAGGCTCGGCTTTTTCCCATCCAGATAGGCAACGCAGGCCAGATAGCGTTCACAGCGGTTGCCAAAGCTGTCTCCCCATGCCGAATCTGAAAGGATGTTACGGCTCGGCTCATAGGCTACTGTAGACAGTTCTTTACCGGTAGCGCCTTCAAAAACCGTCAGATATTCCGGTCCGGTTTTGATAACTCCTTGTTTGCCGCCGTGCGTTCCGCGATAATCGGCCTTAGGGTCATCACTACCCATGATTACATTGTTTCCTTTTCCGTCAATGGTACCCGGGGCGGTCTTGCAGGCTACTTCGGCTTTTCCGTCGCCGTCCAGGTCATAAACCATGAATTGGGTATAGTGGGCGCCCGCACGTATGTTGACGCCTAAGTCGATACGCCATAATTTTGTCCCGTTCAGTTTATAACAGTCCAGATAAACGTTTCCGGTATAGTTTTGGCTACCGTTCTGCCCGTTGTCGCATTGATTGGTAGGATCCCATTTCAGGATGATTTCATATTCGCCGTCTCCGTCCACATCGCCTACGCTGGCATCACCGGGGGTGTAAGTATAGCTGCTGCCTTGAACTGTACCTCCTGCCGGGCGGTCGAGAGGAATATTCAGATACCCTTTCTCCAGAACCAATGCCGTAGAAGTCTCAATGATCTTACCGCCACTCACTGCTTCGACCGTGTAATTAGAATTAACCGAACCTTCGGCATCCAGATAATTGGTGCGTGAGGACAGGAGTTGCGAGTTCAGCTTCGTTCCGTCGCGGTATACATTGAAAACGATGTCGTCCGGATCGGTGGCGAGCCAACGCCAACTGACTAACATGCCGTCATTGGTGTACGTGGCAATGGTACCTCGGTTCAGACGCTCCGGGTCGAGTACTTGCGGGCCGCATTCTCTGATGATTTCAATGTATTCGGAAACCTCTTCGGATGGAAGCATGCCTTCTTTTACGGCGATGGCTCTGACTGTTGTCGTGACGCCCAAAGAGAAGCTTTCCGTATAAACGGATGCAGATGCAGACAGGGCGGAAACATCTTTGCCGTAATAGATGGTAGCTCCTTTGGTAGGACAACTGATAGTCACCTTATTGTCACTGTCATAACTGATGACGGGAGCTTCTACTTGGGCCGGTGCGGTGTATTCGCTTTTAGTAGCCGCTACATAGGATGCCGCATTGGCAATCAGTGTTTTCGCATCCGGAGTCAATGTCTCGATGGCAGAATACGAAAGGGGAATCAGTATATAGGTGTTTTTACCATTACTTTGCTTATGTTCGTGAATGGCATTGTATCCGTTTGCACCATTGGTTGCCAGCACATCGTCTGCGGAGATGATTTCTTTGGGGGAATGGTAGCTCTGTACATTGTTGCTTGTCTTTGCGGTACCGTCAAAGAGGGTGATGGCGTTTGTGAAGTCGATATCTGCAAAGAGAGGATGGGTTTTAAATGCATCGGCTACAATAATCTGATTCCATCCGGTAGCTCCTGCCGTCGGATTGGCGGCCGTCGCCCAGTTCCATGAACTGCTTCCGTAGTAGAATGCCTTCAGGTTTAGCATCGGTACTTTGCCTGCAAGGCCGGCCAAGGCAATACCGAATTTATTCGTACTGGCAACGGACTCGGAAGCAACTACCAGGTCATAATCCTTTAAAGTCTCTGTGTAATAAGTACCCGGAACAGAATTGTAATTGTTTGCATCGACGGCTGTTACCTTATAGGATTTTGTCAGTGTCAGATAGACCGGGTCTTTGGATATTGAATAATTGGCATACTGGGAATCGTAAACATAGGCTGCTGCAGGCAGATCGGCAGAATTTACCATGAAAGCCACATAATACAAACGGCTGTCAGCGCCACTGGTACATTCTTCGTCTGCCCAGGATGTGATGGTAATCGTGTATTGCTCGGCGGGAATCAGTTCGGAAGTTTCCAGCATGCTGCCCTCTGTACCGTCATTACCTCCTTTTAAAGTAATGTTTGCGCCGGAAGTACCGGATATATCGGCACGGACGTAACGGGTTACCGAACTGCCGCTTTGAAATGCGAGCTTCAATCCGGAAATTCCTGTGACAGTGAAGACCGCTCCTTTATTGTTGCCGGCTCCTTTGACGTCCAGCCAGTCCGATTCCATTGTAATGGTACCATCGTCTAACGGGTCGGGAAATGTGCCGGAACGTGATGAATAATATCCGAATGTGCCCGAACCTTTTCCGTCCAGACACCAACCTTCATTGTATGCAGTGGTTAATCCTTCCGAGTCGGTATAAAGAACAAATGTTTCGGTAAAGGATTTGACGGCAGCTTGGACGGATAAAGCATTGCCGATTAAAAATAAGGAAAGGATAATCCTCCAATAGTTTCTCATAATCGATTGATTTATAAAGTTTCACATGTTTTGATCATCGCAAAAATATTTGATATCGATGAAACGGAGGGGGATATACTTTTTTATAAAGTGGAAAAATTGGGATTTTCTTGGAGTGATGTGGACGAAATGATTTTTTTCTTTTTGAAAGGTGGAAGATGTGTTACATCTGTTTTGCGGGGCATAAGAAAAGCTCGTCGGACTAATCGATTGGGACCGGACGGGCTTTGAGGATATGGGTTGTTCAAGAGAATTCCGGAAACTCCTTGATGAACCGGCTGGCTGTAGTCTTGTTTCCGGCATACATGGCAAAAGCAATGACTTGTGCATCATAGGCTACACTGTGGTTATTGGAGGCTTCATGTTCTTCTTTTCCCTGTCCGCTGGTCAGAATCCTTCTAAAAGAAGTGATAGACGGTTTTAAGGCAGGAGGAAAGAGTTTTTTCACAATTTACTTTAGGACATGGAAGCAGGAAAGGAAACTCCGGTTTCTTTCCTGCCTTTATTTTGAGGTGAAATATTTGTTTCTGACCTCTTTTTTGTTGGAAGTTATTTCTTATTTGCTTTTTGCTTCCGGTTGTAGTATCAACAGGCTTTCAGGGCCCATGTTGAACAGCAAGTCTATGATACTTAAATTTGGGCGGAAACCATTTCGATGCTCGAATACCTGATAATAGGCGCGGGGGATGAATTCCGGATCTGTCTGCCGGAAATCTCTCTTGGGATGAATGGCTTCCCGGAAATCGTATTCATCCGGAGTAAAGTCCGTTTTGTATTCTGTCGTTCGTGTGATGTCCGGTTGAATGTCTGCCAGTTGGCAGATAAGGTGACATAGCTCCTCGTTGAAATCGGCTAAAAATACATATTTCTTCTCGTAGAAAGGATAAAAGTCGTCCCTGTAATATTCAAAAAACGGTGTGCTGTTGTAAGCTGATTCTATGGCATTCCAATGCATATGCCGCCAATTACCGTGATCGGAGATACGAATGTCCTTCATCGGGCATTTCAGGTTTTCCGGCTTTATGATAGGAATAGAAAGCGCTATTTCCCCGTCCGGGCCGGCAATGGTGCAACGGTTGCGATAGGTCTGCTTCATGTAATGGTCATGTTGCTCGATGTAGATTTTATCATAAGTTACTAACTTAGTGTAGTATTCTACAGGAGCCAGATAGGCGGAAGATAAGTATGCAGTTTTCATCTTTCTATATTCATAAATCATAAATCATAATTCATAATTCAAAAATCATAAATCCCTCATTCATCTTACCGGCTGGAAGAAACGGTTCCATCGGTATCCGTTGAATAGCCCGCTCCCGTCTTCTTTAGAAAACCAGACGAAAGCGGCTTTTCCTATGACATGGTCCTGCGGGACAAAACCGAAGAGACGTGAATCGGACAGGTTGATGGAATTGTCGGAGACCATCCAATAGTAATCTTTTGTGAAATAACAATGCTGTACGGCATGTCCTTCCACATATAATGTATCGTTCTTGATTTCGGCCTGTTTCCCTTCATGCAGTACCAATGTGTTGCGAAGGAGGGTTTTATTCCACGGGTATACCCGTATGGCCTTTCCTTTTCCCGGGATAATCAACGGGTTGGCTATCTGTTTCTCTTGACCGGGTTCCAGCAGATGTATCCAATTGTTGCCGTTCATGGCTTGTTCCAGTAAATAGTATTCATAGCGGCTGAAACTCCGTACGTTGTTGATGGAATCTTGTCCCATCAGGTCATTCGGAGTGATGGATAAGATGGATAGGAGAGAATCCAGCAGTTGTTCTTTTTCTCGTGGATAGACATACAGCCTTTTCCGGTCGGGGGCGGAGGCACTTCGGGACGATACGATGGAAAAAATAGAATCGACCAGCAAAGTATCGCCGGGCACACCTATACAACGGCTGATGAACACTTCCCGTTTATCAATGACCGGTTCCGTTACGGCGGCGGGATTATTGAAAACAACAATATCTTCTTTCCGGATTTTCCGTTCTCCCCATCGATGGTAGGAGAGAAGGGACATGACAGGCAGGCGGAGTCCGTAGCTCCACTTATTGACCAATATGCGTTCGCCGCGAAAAAGAGAATTTTCCATCCCTGCCGAAGGAATGAGACAGGAGGTAAAAGCAAAACCACGGAGCAATAGTACGATGATTATTGCTCCGGTTAAGGCGATTATCCATTTCAGGTTTCTCTTCATAGTACAGCCAATGCATACATTGGCGCATTGATCGATTGAATAATTACTATTTTACCCATTTAAAGATACGGTTCCAACGGATTTTGCCGTTGAACCATCCGCGGTCTTTATCCAAAGACAGCCATACGACGATGGGTTTACCGACTACATGATCTTCGGGCACGAATCCCCAATAGCGGGAATCTTGTGAGTTGTGGCGGTTGTCACCCATCATCCAGTAGTAGTCCATCCCGAAAGTATATTTATCCGTTTTTTGTCCGTTGATGTAAATGCCGTCTTCTTTTACTTCCAGCTTATTGCCTTCGTAGGCAACGATGCATCTTTCATAAAGCGGCAGGTTGTCCATGGTCAATGTGATGGTAGAACCTTTGGACGGTATCCATATAGGGCCGTAATTGTCTACTGTCCAGTTTGTGTATAGATTTTGTGGATAGAGGTCATGTAATGGTCTCGTAGGAATGGGGTCTATCGCAGTGACAAGATCCTTGCGGCCGAGCAGTGTATTGCGTGCTTTTTTGGTCAGAGGCAGGTAGAAAGTAGTGGCTCCCGGCTGATAGTCTTGCGTATCTTCATTGCTCAATCCCAATTCATCATGCAGGAAGGCGGCCGGTATGATGTTTCCGGTAGCTTCCACTTTGTAGAAGAATTGGATATCTTCCGGTTCTTCCTGTGCTTTACCGTCTATGTATATGATGCGGTCTTTGATCTGTAATGTATCTCCCGGTAATCCGACACAACGTTTCACATAATTCTCCCGACGGTCTACCGGACGGTAGATAAGCTTACCGAACTCTTCGGGATGGGAAAGTACATATTTTCTTCCGGCATTGCGATAGAGGTCGTATACGATACGCTGTTGTTGGCGGCTGAGGCTATCCATATTGATTTGGTTGGGATACAGCCTTTTACCTTCCCGATAAACGATGTTGTCGTAAAAGTCCGTTTGCTGATAGTTGATGGCGACGGTATCGCCGGCCGGGAAATTGAATACCACGATATCATTCATTTTGACTTTTCCGAATCCGGGAACACGCTTGTATTCCCATTGAGGCCACTCGATGTATGATTTGGTGTTGATAATAGGTAGTGTGTGCTGTGCCAACGGCATGGAGAGGGGGGTATTCGGTACCCGGGGGCCGTAACTCATCTTGCTGACGTACAGGAAATCACCCACTAACAAAGATTTCTCCAAAGAGGAAGAAGGGATCTGATAATTCTGGAATATATATATATTCACAAAGTATACGGCTACCAAAGCAAAAACGATGGCATCTACCCAGCTCATAACACTGCGTACGGTCGGGTTTTTCGATTTTTTCCAAAAGGACCAGGGGACTTTCTTGGTAATGTAAATGTCGAAGATGAAAGGTACTACGATGAGTCCCCACCAACTTTTCACCCATACCAGGAAGATCAGGTAAAGGATGATAGCGATGGCACATTTAATCCATTGTGCGCGCGTTGCTTTTCTCATGATTATAGTTTTTTGTTTATTTAGAACTCGGCTTCGAAGGTTCGTCGGCTAAAAACGGAAAGAGATCGCTCATTCCTAAATATCCTTGTTTACCGGCTGTATATTCGGCTGCTAAAATGGCGCCTAAGGCAAACCCACCGCGATTTTTGGCATCATGGGTAATCGAAATGCTGTCGGCGGCAGAATCGTAACGAACGGTGTGGATTCCGAATACTTCTCCTTCGCGGATGGAGTGGATCGGCAGTTCATCCGTTGTTGCGGCTTCTTCTTTTACCCAATGGCTTTTGCGATCCAGATTTTCAAGAATGCCTTCGGCCAGAGTGATGGCGGTTCCGCTTGGTGCATCGAGTTTGTGAATATGGTGCGTTTCACTCATAGTCACGTCGTATGCCGGAAACTGGTTCATAATCTTTGCCAGGTATTTGTTGACGGCGGAGAAAATGGCTACTCCCAAGCTGAAATTAGAAGACCAGAACAGGGTCTTTCCCTCTTTCTCGCAAAGTTCTTTTATCTCGTCACCATGCTCGGCCATCCATCCGGTACTGCCCGAAACCAATTTTACACCGGCTTTGAAGGTTCTGATATAGTTACTGTAGGCTACCATCGGGTTGGTGAATTCGATCGCTACATCCGCAGAACGAAATGCTTCGGATTCGAAATCGCCTTGATTATTGATATCGATAATGCAGACAATTTCATGTCCGCGACTGAGGGCGACTTTTTCCAATTCTTTGCCCATTTTTCCGTAGCCGATTAATGCTATTTTCATTGTTTTACTGACTTATATTCAAAATAATAGTCGCAAAGATAAGATTTTTATTACATTTGTCGAATACATTAACGTCTTGTTAACATGGAACAACTTCTATACTATGTCTGGAAACACAAAATATTTCCCCTCAACTTATTGCAGACAACTTCCGGCTTGCCGGTAGAGGTCATTGATGCCGGTTTGCAAAACTCACATGCCGGTCCGGATTTTTTTAATGCAAAGTTAAAGATAGATGGTACTCTTTGGGTGGGAAACGTAGAAATACACACAGCTTCTTCCGATTGGTACAGGCATGGACATGATCAGGACAAGGCTTACGATTCGGTCATCCTGCATGTGGTGGAGCAGGCCGATTGTGAAGTGATACGGCCCAACGGCGAACAACTGCCTCAAATAGAGCTTACTTGCCCGGAGCACATAAGACTGCACTATGACGAACTTTGCCGGGCAGATACTTATCCTCCTTGTTATTCTGTTCTTGCCTCTTTGCCTGGACTGACCATTCATTCTTGGCTGACTGCTTTGCAAACAGAGCGTTTTCAGCAGAAAGCAGAGGTTATTGCCGGACGATTACAGCGTTGTAATA